>WLWD01006141.1_pt1 | contig 232670 bp, 146 predicted proteins | sample 6712731 | NCBI WGS metagenome assembly WLWD01 (sample SAMN12718690, study PRJNA576275) | sponge metagenome | isolation source: marine sponge | host: Mycale hentscheli | place: New Zealand: South Island, Marlborough, Capsize Point | collected 2014-11-01
TACTTAATATTATTAGCATACATGCTGAGTCACTTCCTGTATCATTGGAGCATGCTCATTCATTATGCTGAATCATTCTCAATTCACACTTTAGTCACATGCCACATGTTTTTTCTTGATGAAGGTGACAATTGAAAGGTCACATGGAAGTTTGTATCTTTGGTAATCTGTGGCAATAGCTTGGCTAGTTTTGCCTATCCTGCCTTTTTTATAGTAGTGAGCAGTTGAGAGGCCTAGCAACACAATCAAGAAAACAAAATATCAAGTTGGGCACAGCTACAAAGGCTAGCTGCTGTGCTCAATCTCTGCTAGCAGAGTGGTCCTTAGCTTGTGAGCCTTACACACTCACAAACATTATATATATAATTAAAATAGAGCTAATAAATTTACGTAGTGCTTATGAAGAAGGACCGATTGCGGTAAAAGTTAAAAAATTGGCTGTTTCAGAAGGGGTGTTAGAGCTCGGCCTGAAAGTTTATAGTTACTCAAATTAGGCATAAGTATAGACAAAGGATAGAAGAAAAAAGAAAGAAAATTTAGAAGGTTTTTGGTTTTAATTTTTTTGACATAGCTACAGGCCCTCTCCTGTACAATTTGATTTTATGTAATTGGTCCATTTTCCAAATTACTGTTACATTAATATAGTCCTCAGTTATGTAAGAAAGCACTTGTATTGTGCTTGTTATTCAAACACTGTAATATAACCTAATAAAACTAGTATAGTTTAAACTTTTGATTTTATCAGATGATAAATCTTGTACAAGAACTGTTTTTTTTATATAATGTGCGCCAAAAGTACATCAGTGAACTAATATAAACTTTCTTACCGGATTGTCATGGCTACACAACTTCAATAGCTGCATGAAATTGCTGTCGCTTGCCTTATGCCCTCGTAAAGTTATTCCTTGCCTTCCTAGGAATTGTACATCTTGAAGTTACACATCAGCATCTCTCCATTCAATTTTTTCTGCTCACTATGTGCATGACTCAACATAACCCCCACATCAGGTTGGGAAGCAGATATTGCTTGCATTGAATCTGTATGATACTTTGATACTTGGTGACGCCTAGAGTATGCAATAATAATGATATAGAAGCAAATCAAATGAGTGCAGAATTTCTTATTAATAGTGATAAAGTTACTCACTTAAAGCTTGAACAAGCATCCTTCCAATTGATAAATCCCTTCGTATGAAAGATTCCTCTCTCTTGCTACTAAGACCAGGAGGTATCAATTTTTTCTGGTTGGCCTGGGAGCAATAGAAACATAAAACTGCATCTGTGGGTTACTTGTAGTGCAGCCATAGCCACTGATTAAACCACTCTCCCCTGAAACATCTCTTTTCTCCTTTTTTTCCAAAAGAACGTAAAGGAAAAGAATAATTCTTAGGCTGATTTGGGCCTTTAACTCCAGATATAAAAATTCGTTGTTTCTGATCCTCCATTCTCCACTTTCTGTTAGCTCAGCTCCACTCCTTTCGTTGTGCTAGAAGCTGCTTTTTTTCTTGCCGTGCGCGCGCGGTATTATTCATTTTTAAAAATGTAATTAAAAAAATCTATTCTTTAAGCTGGAAGCACTGTAAATAGAAATGGATGATGTCGGTGACTCGAGGCAGAAAACTCAACGAAACATAACTAAAACTAAAGTTCAGGCAATAATTGTTTACTGTTGGAGTGTCTCAGGTCAGTAAACGTTTATTATTTAATTTTTTTTTTCCCTCATCTGGTCAATTATTGGTCCGGCGGCCGCCAGTCCGCCGGACCGGCTGCTACGCCTATGACCAAGTCAAATGGGCTAAAGCCAGAATCTGCGTGGGGCATCTGCCTCAAGACAAACGGCACATAGGTCACCTGCCCAACCCAATCCTGACCACCTACTACACATTTGCCTAAAATGGACTTAAAAGTACCATGCATCCTCTCCACCGCACCATTTGTCTGGGGATGGTACGGGGAGGTCTGCACCTTCTCCACATGCAATAGCTCACACAACTCCCTTGCTAACCTGGAGCAGAACTGGCTGCCCTGGTCTGTCAAGATCCGCTCCGGAATGGACGTCCTTGCAAAAATGGACCACAAGCCTTCAGCCACAGCATTAGCAGTGACCGTTCGAAGTGGCACCGCCTCTGGCCACCTAGTAGCCAAACACACATATGTGACCGTCTACAGGAAAACCGGGCACAACGCGGCACCCTTCGAAAATTTTTTTTTTGCACTTACAGAGTTGTCGGCGTCCAGATATTGAGCTCTCCAAGTTTTATCATCGTAGCTTAAGTCGTTCCCACTATAATAGACCTAACCGTTCCCTTCCGTAGGCTTGAAACAATACATTTGTAAGAAATCAATCGATCTTTTCTCGATATTTACGCACGCCGCGTTGTGCCCGGTTTTCCTGTAGATAGTCACATATGTCAACAAATAACGATTCCCCCTTTACCCTTTGGCAGTGGCCCAACCAAGTCCACAGAGACATCCTCAAACGGCTCACTTAGCACTGGTCTTTCTACGAATGGAGCCTTCCTAGGCCTTTGCTTGGATTTCTTCTGACACAAGTCACATCTCCGGCAGTGGTCACCTATGTCTCTGTGCATCCCAGGCCACAAGAAGTGCCTTGCCACCATAGCTGACACCTTGCCTCCACCCAAATGACTTCTCGTGTGCCAAGACCAACACTATCTTCCTAAACTCCCTAGGCACCACCACTACATCTCGAAACTCATCCCAAGTCACATATATCGACTTCACTACGTACCAACCTTCCAAGCAAAACCTCTTTCCCTCCTGTCACCAAGTTCCCTCCATTCCTTCAAACTTTAATCTGCCTTTACTGCCTCCCTAAACAATTCACCATCATTGCCCTCAGTCACCTACTGGCCCAATTCTACCTGCCAGCTCCACCAACTCCTTCTCCTTTCCCATCTCCGGTACTCGACCCTCTAAAGCATTTGGCTCTGCTTCCAGCTCTGCCTCCTGCTCAGTATCACTCTCATTGTCAATTCCACCATTCATCTCCTCAGAAGTGTTACCTCACCCACACACCTCAACTCATCTGCTGAAGCATCCTCCTTAACACCCAAATCTGTCGACGACTCCTTTATCACACTCCATAAGGATTCAGACCTCGGCCCCTCACTACTGCCACCTGCAACAACACAACTACCAACATTATCATTACCACCAACCACTCCCACATCATTAACACACTCCTGCCCACAGAACCCAGCTCCGTTACCACACTGTCACCCTCAACCCGGTCCAGCTCAGCCTCAGCTCTAGCCTGGCTCCTAGTCAGCACGTTCACCTCTCCATGTTTGACTGCCCTCATAAAAGCCATCACTTCCTCTTCCTCTCCCAAGTCTAAAGGAAGGATACAGCTCGAGGAGCTGTCATCACTGTCGTCAATGACAACTTCCCTCTCCAAACTCAATCCTGCCACTTCAAAGGTGGCCTTGGTGCACTGGTGTAGCACCATATCACCATGCACTCCTGAGATATACTTCTCCCCACAATCCACTGCATTCCCTGGCGCCAATGTCTTTGGAATCAATCCCAAATCCACCCCAATATCCACCAACACCTTCATCTCAACACCATTAACTTTTCCCATCACGACATTCTTCTTCCCCTTGCTACCTAGTGTAGCCCTACTCATAGGAGTCATCCTTCCTGCCCCAGGCTCCTTAACAGCACTGCCAATCTTCCTGCTGGGACAATCAGGGCTTTTGTGTGCCTCCTTGTGGCAAGTGAAGCAGGTGGGCTGCCTACCTCGGGTTGCAGGACTGGTTACCCTGTCAACATTGGGACTCCCAGCCCCACGCACCTTGCAATCGACAGCCCGGTGCCCTGCTTCACCACAGTTAAAGCAAGTAAGCACTGCTCTGCTACTGTTAATGCTGTCTCTGCTCACTCTCCCTGTCTTACCACCATCACCACTGTTACCCAACATCTTGTAAAAGTTGCCCTTCTGCCTTCCTGATACCCAATCACACCAACACTCCCTCAAATCCCTCATGTTATTCACAGTCTTATTTTCCATGACACTCTTCCCCCACTTGGAATGACTTGCCTGGTTATTGCTATAGCCAGTGCAAAAACACAGTCCTCCACGGACTTCGAATTCTGGAACAATCCCCTGCAGTTCCTCCCAATCAAGTCGACTATCTCGTCTCCTGTCTTTGCCTTCAATGCCTCCCCATTCAACTCAAAAATTCTATGCCCATTCAACAAAGCTCCCTTTATTGCCTCATACCCAGCTCCTTCGTCCTTCAAGGCACTAACTCTTACACACAACTTCTCATTCAGTCTTGAGAACAATTTATCCACCCACTCATCAGCCTCAACCTCACACTCCCTCATTATTCTTTCAAACCTCTCCAAATACAATCCCACATCTTAATAACACCCAATCCCATCAACTTCTCCTTCAATCTTTCCCTTTTCTCCCGCTTCTTTTCTTCCTCCTCACGCCTTTCCTTCCTGGCACCCTCCTCTGCCTTTCTTCTGTCAGCCTCTTCTGCTCTATTCCTGTCGGCTCTATCCCATTCATTTGTCTAAACATTTCCCTCAACTCCAACCTTCTGGCCTCCTCATCAACCCTTCTCAGCTCTGCCTCCACTATTTCTTCCTCTTTCCGCCTCTCCTCAGCTGCCGCCGCCTGCTCCTGCCTAAACTGAGCATCCCTCTCAGACATAATTCTCAAAACCTCCATCATATCCCCAACTTCATTCCCTCTTCCTGCCATCTCTCCTGGCCCTTCTAAATCTCCCTCTACACTAAGAGTCTCTTGTTCAGATACTGGCTCCTCACTAGCCCGAACAGTTTCTTCTCTTAGCCCTTCACTCACTGCTTGCCCACTCTCTACCAAACTCACAGCCACGTCTCCCTGCCTAATATTGTAAGGCGAAGACCTGGGCTCAAACACTGGTGTCCTGGATGGCTTGTAAGCAAGATCTCTCTCAGCTGCTGCTGGCTTCCTGGCCCTCTTTCTCACTGTCTCCTCTGGTCTGGTTTCCGGCATGGGCGGAGAATGTCTTCACCGTCCGACGAATGCCTACAAAGAAGAAAAAAAATACAAACACAAATTACAATGATCCACAAACAAAAGAAATCTCACACAATGATACACTTATACCACCACACTGCACAGCACAACAGTTCAGTTCCACTGATGCTTCTTCGGTAGGTGTTCCGATGTCTTGGGTAACGTAGGTCTGGATCTTCTTTGAAGCTGCCGCAGTCAGGAAGATCCCACCACTGCCACCAAATGTGGGCTGACGGGGGTTGGTCTGGACACAATCCTCTGAGTCAACACGCACTGGAGACAGCAGAGTTAGTTGCTGCCACCAGAGTCAAGGCTTGCTTCTCTAACTCCCAGCCTGCTGTAACCCACCCTTGGGTTGAGTTAATAGAGTTAATTAAATCTTAATTTAAAACTTGAGAAAGCACACACAACGAATTGAATGACTGCTACAATGACACAAAACTCAGCTTTAAATACAACACAGAAACCACACCTACAAGTCACATGAAAGGCTGCAAAGTTCCTGCTCTGCCACACAGCTCATGCCATACGCACACACAAACAACGCTCATTAGCACGTGAACTACAAACCACACTACAACAGTACAGTGCACCTACATGATTACATTATAACACACACACAAAATGACAATGTCTCTCTTCTTCTCTCTTCCATCTTCAGTTATGTGGGCTCGCCCACAGTGTTGAACAACCTCGACATTTTGAATGAAAACAAAACATCTGTGTATAGCTACAGCGAATGTTCTTCCTGCCCCATCCAATAGATAAATTTATTGCTTACTACCCCTTAAAGCAAGCAACCTCTGATTTATGATCTGAAAGATTGCTCTTTCAATTTGGGGGTTCTACTCTTATAGTGATAGCTGGACAATCATTCAGTGATACCAATATCTCTCCTGCATACCTAATCTGATTTATTGGAATGAAATTTTGAAATATTTCTAGAGAAGAATAAAATATATAAGAAGTCCCATTTAAGAAGAAATTGAGAAGCAAATGTGCATCAACAAAAAAATAACAATAGAAATAGAGTAACTAGCTAAAGCTTAGTATTGGACTTTTGCCATAGATAAGGCCAATGGACATTATGGGGTATGCTTTTCTCTCTTATTTAGCTAAACATTCTCGAATTTATTTCCTACAACACCCTTGCGCATACTTCAGCTACCTCACCTAGTTTCGTTTTAACTAAATAAATTGATCACTGATCCATAAATACTTCGAGCAAAGTTAAATTCCGAGATTATTCGTACATCCAGCCTGTAGGACGCCCAGGTAGGAAATAGATTAATAAGTCCTCCTGAGTCAACTATTCGGTCCACTGCTGCCACCAGAATCTCGGTAGCAGTTCACTAGGTATGTTGTATCCCCAGAAATCTCGAGTAGATTAATGACACAAAACACACGAAGCAAACTGATATAAAACCAAGACTGAATTTACGTTCACAAACCTTAACCATATGAATCTAGCTATCTAGCCGCGTACGCACCTGATTGGTCAGCCTCTGGCCAATCAGATACGCACACAGAACATTACTTTGCACACGGAACATCACACACGACACTATTATTTGCACACGACACACACGTAATAGTTCATTGTTCTCTTCCTTGATGAACTCCTTCCACTTTCTCTTTTACTTCCTTCTGTTGAGTAGGGGCGGAGCCGCCTGGCTCCACATCCCACCTTAAGATCGATCCCAATCCCTGAGACAGCGGCTTCGACCCGCGCCGTTGCCCAGCCTTCAGGGGATGTGTCGATTCGTCTGGTCTCAATCTCGGCTGATTCGGTCTTCTCCGCATCTTCCACTTCCATCATCCTTGAAAAGCCGTCAGCGTTCTCTAGCTGAACTCCAGGCGTGTAGCTTATCTTTACCCTACCCTGGAGCTTCAGGGAGAACCGTTGTAGTCTCGGGTTGAGGTCCGAGACAGAACTTCCACTAGTAAGGACGAGGTTTGGCCGATGGTCCTTTCGAACCTCAACTTCTTGGCCAAACAAGTAGACATCGAAATGATTGACAGCCTCTACCACTGCCAATGCTTCCTTTAGGCAAAGGTCCCACAATGTCTACTGCCACTACCTTAAATGGCTCGTCAACCACGGGCCTCTCCTGCAACTTAGCAGGCCTGTTTCCGCTCTTGTTAGCCCGGAGGCAAACGTCACAGGATCCTACGTAGTTGCCAATATCCTTGGCCATACCGGGCCAAGTGAACAAGCGGTTAAGCTTGCCCCTGACCTTTCTGGTGCCAAGGTGCCCGCAGTTGTCATGAGCCATTTTAAGCACTCTATTCCTATCACTCTGTGGTAATACAATCCTCGTACACTCCTCCCCACAATCTCCCATCATCTCATGCACAAGAACTCCCTGTCTAAGCCCATAACCCCGAAGGCCAGACTCAGCCAGGAGCATGCACTCCCCTAAGCTTCCATCTCGTTTCTGCCTCTGAATAAGCTCTCTTCTGCTGTCTACCTCATCTCCACTACCATCAGGCAAACAAATGTCTAGGTCTTCTCCCTCAACTGAACCCGCCCCTCTCTCCTCACTCGGGGTGTTACAGCCTACCGTGTCATTGTTGCTTCCGGTTACCAGACCTTTCCCACTACCATCAGTTACTGTGCTACTCCCACTGTCAGTCAGACTGAGTAATTCTCTAGCTCTCACTTCAGCTAGCTCTGGTTAGCTAGCCTGCGCACTCTTCTCTTGATTAGTTGTTATTCCTTATTCTTCTTCAGCTAACTCTGATTAGCTAGCCTGGCACTCTTCTCTTGATTAGTTGTTATTCCTTCTTCTTCTTCAGCTAACTCTGATTAGCTAGCCTGGCACTCTTCTCTTGATTAGTTGTTATTCCTTCTTCTTCTTCTTCAGCTAGCTCTGGTTAGCTAGCCTGCGCACTCTTCTCTTGCGTTCGTGTCGATAGGGTTTTAATCCTACTCGTCCTCGGGCGTTGTTAGACGTCCTGGGCGGTGACAACGGCGGTTTGTCAGAGTGACTGTTGTTTGTCTTATAGATTGTAGATGTAGCTTCCCGGTCCTCCAGTATTAAACGGAGTTGGGATGCTGTTCTCGGTTCCTCGGTGTTAATCGAAGTCGAGACGGTCCAGGCAAGGTCGGTTGTTAAACGTCCTCCTGAACGGTAGATTGTTGTTTCGTTAGTGTGGGCTCGTTGTGGCGAATTCTTCGTTTAAAAAGAATCCCACCGCTGCCACCACTGTAGGACGCCCAGGTAGGAAATAGATTAATAAGTCCTCCCGAGTCAACTATTCGGTCCACTGCTGCCACAAGAATCTCGGTAGCAGTTACGCACCTGATTGGTCAGCCTCTGGCCAATCAGATACGCACACAGAACATACTTTGCACACGGAACATTACTTTGCACACGGAACATCACACACGACACTATTATTAGCACACGACACACACGTAATAGTTCATTGTTCTCTTCCTTGATGAACTCTTCATCTTTCTCTTTTACTTGCTTCTGCTGATTAGGGGCGGAGCCGCCTGGCTCCACACAGCCCCAACAAAATCCAGATTCGTTTGTTAAACGATTATAACTATAACAACAGTCCGTGCCCACCCGGTCAGCGTTAAAAGGAAGGTCGGTTTTCTATCCAGTCTCAGTAAGTAATACGCAGCTTGTGCTGGGTGGAGTGTCCCTGTAAGAAAGGTTACCCGATTTTGCACTATCCACCCCTAATACTGTCTCGCTCGCTCGTCAACTAGTGGTGTGCTTGAGCACAAATGGCAGCGAGCCTGCCTAGTTAAAACTACAGTATTGTTAATACAGAATTTATATTTTAGCTTAATTCATGCAGAACTGTATAATAGCAGTAGCAAATACAAATACCAAATTACACTCCTACCTGAGTAATGGTAACTTCTGTAATATCAGACGTGAGCAATTCTGACTACCTCAATTTTACCAGTAAATCTTGAACAAGCTCTCAGCTACAAAATAATAGGCCAGTATTATTTTTGTAATATTAGCCAACAAATATGGAATTACTACTTGCCTCAATTTCCTGAGTATTGTTAACTTCTGTAGTTACAAATTTAAGCTATTTTGACTATCTCAATTACCAGTAATTCTTGACATCAAGCTCTCAGCTACAAAACAAAAGACAATTAATTGTAGCCAACAAATACAAAATTACTTTCTTACCTCATTTTCTTGAGTAGTACGTAGTAACTTCTGTAGTATCAAAATGAACCCCCCCCCCCATTCTGACTATCTGAATTACCAGTCTCTCTTGAAAACAAGCTCTCAACTTTACAAAAGAAAGGCCAAAGTTATTTTTGTAATTTTAACTTACAAATATGGATTTAAGTTCTTACCTCAGTTTCCCTCTAGTAGTGGTGGCTTCCTCAGCATTATTATAATGTATGCTGACCGTGGTACCACCTTCTGTAGTATCCAATTTCACACTGTAAACCAAAAGGTGTGTAGTTCACACCAAATTAAGCGTGAATCACTTGCAACAATGATGCGCACACCTCATTGTTTGGGTAATCACTATGAACTCATACTTACATTAATGCTGAATTATTCTAAGTTACATTTTACATTGATTCTAGTGACACATATCAACATTTTTTTTCCAAAAAGAGATTGGTGTAATCCCAGGTCCCATCAGACGACTAAAATCTTAGTCAACTCTCTTATCTAGCACACAAGTGTACAAAACATTTATAAGGTAGATTACAGTGATAATAGCATTGGGTTTTGCCTGCATATGAATATAATTAATGTTCGGTAAAGTGTCTATGCTATTCCATTGAGTGTGAATTTCACACTAAGTATGCATTCACACTAGGAAGAAAGTGTGAAGGACACACTATGCATAGGTGGTGGGCATTCACACCACCAGTTTGGTGTGAATTTGGTGGGTTTTCACGCTATAATTTTTACAGTGCAGCCACCGTCAGTCACCAGTAATCAGTGAACAAGCTCGCAGCTCTAACAAAACATAATAGCCAGAGTTATTTTTGTAATTTTAGCTAACAAGTATGGAACTACGTACTTAGCTTCTTACCCGGTACATCCTCGCGCGGGGATGTTTGTTTATTGGCGAGCGAGCGAAGCTAGCGAGACAGTATTAGGGGTGGATAATGCAGTATTAGGGGTGGATAATGCAAAATCGGGTATATGTTATACATGTATGTATATATGTATATATGCATGTATGGATTGTACGTATGCCGTTTAAACGCGCGCGCGCGAAACTTAAAAAAACAAACAAAAAAACCACGGCTTTTTAGGCTTGAGCCCAGTTTATTCTGAAACTACAGCATTAAGAAAGCCTTACTTTATACTTAAGCTCCAAAGTGTGAGAAAATTCCAGCGAAAAAGCTTGCTTTTCAAGAAACAAAAAGTTGATTCGACCGGTTACTATGGCATTGAAGACCTTTTACCAGATTTAAATTCAAAACTTCGCCTTTTTTCCGGCTAAGTGCGGATTGTTAGTTGTCAAGAGCCACCTGTAGTCAATACTAAGAGAGCTATCACTACTTCTGAAAAGCGTATGTAAGCACATAAAGTATTAATGCTAAGGAAGCTACTACTACTCGAGGGATGCTGAGGTAAGTGTACGTAATTCCATATTGTTAGCTATATGCAAAAATAACTCTGAGCTCGTTGTCAAAAATTCAAGGTAATTCAGATGGTCAAAGTAACGAATTTGACACTACAGAAGTGTTCAATACTCAAGAATGAGGTAAGTAGTAATTCCATATTTGTTGGCTAAAATTACAAAATAATAACACTGGTTTATTTTTTATCGTAGCTGAGAGCTTGTTCAAGAGTTACTGGTGATTGAGATTATCAGAATGGTTGATGTTTGATACTACAAAAGTTACCATTAATCAGGTAAGAGAGTGATTTTGTATTTGTTTGCTGAAATCAAATGTCATAACTGCTATTATAGTGTTTGCATGAAGTAAGCTAAAAATAGTAACATTTTATGTTACCTAACTATCAGGCTCGCTCGCCATTTGTGCTCAAGCACACCACTAGTATATGTGTGTAAGGATGGTACGTATGCCCCTAAAATGCATGCGCATTCCACCAATTACTATGGCATTGACGACCCATGTCCAGACCTAATTTCAAAACTTCGCCGTTTTAGGGGGGATACGGAGTGCCGCTTGTTGAAGACCGGTTGGCTTCTCCGAATTTAAAAAAATAGTTACTTTATAGCTAGAACCTTCAGATTGCATACACAGGTGCCCAATGCATTGGAGAAGCATCTAAAATAGCTTTCAGCCAGGACTGCTTCTACAGTACCTCACAGCAGTTGCGTTTATTTCTTCCTCGGTAAAAAACAACAACATCGGTTCTCCGTCGAATTTAAAAAAAAGTTACCTTCTTCACAGCATTATGGATCCAGTCATCTCCAGAGCTTTGTAGAAGCAGAGAAAAATTGCTTGAGCCCAGTAGCCTTCCATAACACATTGAAACAACCGCTCGACCAAGACTTTGCGGTTTGACTTACTGTCTTCTCCTTTTTTTTTTATAAAATCGCCAGTTCAACTGGGGGCCTCCCCATTACGTACAGTCTTAGGTAATGCTTATTACATCATAGGAAAAAAGTGAGCGTGTCGTGTGATACAAGTAACTATGCAAAAAAAATTTTTTTTTCGAAGTCAGTTTGGAAAGATGGCGTCTACCAGTTACAGTGCTGTGGAAGTGTTAGACTTGCTTGATACTGACTCTAGTGACTCAGGATCAAGCGGAGAAGAGGGAGACGACATCTAGGGCTATAGGAGACCCTGTATCAGGGTTGGGGACAAGACCCCGTCAACTCTGATACTGACAATGGAAGTCAAGAAGGTGATCGATGTAAGCTTGTCTTTCTCTTGTCTTTCTCTTGAAAACTAACAAGTTTCTGTTGTGGAAGGGACTTTTTTATAGCTCTATTGAGAAAGCGAAAGCTGTTTAGCTATAATATATATATATTTCATAGAGTTTTGAGATTTGAAAGTCGGGTTGTGGTTTTTTGAACAATTTCAAATTTTCAAAAAAATTTAATTTTTTTTTACCACATGTACTACTAGGACCAGATGTGTATGCAGTCGCCGACCCGATTGTGAAGAGGACGGGGATGAGGCAACGGGAGCAGAGTCTTCCAGTGATGAAGGAGAAGATGCAGGACCTGGCGAAGTACACTCGGAGCCCCCCCCCCCAAACAAAAATCCTGTATGAAACCGCATACAATACATCATAATCATAAAGTTGCAATTATATAGGATCATGAATAATTTGTTGTTTGTATTACAAATATCTTTGTTGTTTGTGTTTTTGTGTATATGAAATTGTTTTGTAGTGGAGCTCGACTTCCGATGGCGGCATATGTTCCTTGTGGACACTCATAGATGTCTCATACATGATCACAATCAGCATCAAACTCAACAAACAACATATTTTATTGTTGAACTAATATAATATTGGTATAAAATACATCAAACAATATTATCTCTATTTTTTATTTTATTTTTATTGATGGGAAAAGTGGAATTTTTTTGGAAAATTTTTTTAAAAAAAAAGTATTAGTTGAGGGCCTAAATATTATTCAATTTTCTCAATAAAAAAATGAGGGGAATCCCAAACTCTTGATCTATTTAGTGATATATGGTTGCTATGGGGTTTTCCCAGCCAGCATCGAGTTAAAAAAATAAAACGGTTGAATGCTCTATTCCGCGGTAGAGGATTAGATTTTTCAGCGCGCATCCAAACAATTCGGGAACGAGAGGGTTAAGCAAGCCTTACTTATACTTAAGCTCCTAAGTTTGAGAAAATTCCGGCGAAAACGCTTGCTTTTCAAGAAACAAAAAGTTGATTCGACCGGTTACTATGGCATTGAAGACCCTTTTCCAGACTTAATTTCAAAACTTCGCCGTTTTAGGGGGGGATGCGGAGTGCCTATTGTTGGTTGTCAAGAGCCATTGGTAGTCAGAATGCCATAGTATTAATGCTAAGGAAGCTATTACTACTCGAGGGAAGCTGAGGTAAGTAGTAATTCCATATTTGTTAGCTAAATATGCAAAATAACTCTGGCCTTTCTTTTTTTGTAGCTAAGAGCTTGTTGTCAACAGAGTGACTGGTAAATTGAAATGGTCAGAATGGCTCAAATTTGGTACTACGGAAGTTACTACTGCTCAATAAAATGAGGTAAGAAAGTAATTTTGTATTTGTGTGCTAAAATTGATTGTCTTTTGTTTTTGTAGCTGAGAGCTTGTCAACAATTCAAGGTAATTTAGATAGTCAAAGTAATTTAAATTTGATATTACAGAAGTGATCAATACTCAGGAAATTGAGGTAAGTAGTAATTCCATATTTGTTGGCTAAAATTACAAATAATGACACTGGTTTATTTTTGTATCGTAGCTGAGAGCTTGTTCAAGAGTTACTGGTAATTGAGGTTATCAGAATGGCAGATGTTTGATACTACAAAAGTTAACAAATCAGGTAGGAGAGTGATTTTGTATTTGTTTGCTGAAATAAAAGGTCATAACTGGTATTATAGTGTTTGCATGAACTAAGCTAAAACATAGTAACAATCCTAAGTTTTATGTTACCTAATTATCAGGCTCGCTCGCCATTTGTGCTCAAGTACATCACTAGTTATCGAGAATGCAAAATCGGGTATATGTTATATGTATGTATGTATGTATGGATGGTACGTATGCTCTTTTAACGCGCGCGCTTCTAATTACGTAAGTTAGGTAAAGCGTTCACAGTTCCAGTATTTTTCAATTAACGAGCGCGGAGAATCATACTGCACTGCCTTACGCAACTTTGTTTCAACCAAAAAGTTTACAGCTACTCTCTTCTTGAAACAATTATGAAGTCTTTGTCAAGCTGCGCTTCTTTGCCACTGCTTTCGAAGTTTATTCAGGTAATTCTGTTAGTTTAGTCTGGGATCAGAGACTTTAGATTCTCTGATGCTAGCTGAGAATGGAAAGGGTTACACTGTGCACTACAGTTAGATGTAATTTCTGTCCTATTTTTCTGTAAAAAGAGTCTGCTCGCTCGCCATGCATTTGCGCTATTCGAGCGCACCTCTAGTTTATATATATGTTTGGACGTACGTATGTCATTTTGTACTTTGACCCTCCGTATTTTTGTGTTCGCTCCGTGGTCAACCCCGTCCCAAACTTCACTAAACAGAATCCTCCAGTTTAGCGACCATTACCCGTATCACCTTAGAAATTGAATTGTTTACCGCTTTGAATTGTTTTGCGAGTGCAGTTAAAACTCAAAAACTTATGGGAGCTCCATTTCTATTCGAGTTAGTCGCTATTTGTCACAGTTATAAGCCCTACTCAACAGCATTTACTGGAAAATTCATTGTCCACTAGACGAACCACGAAGGTAAGTCTTGCGTAGGTATGTTCAGTTGTGTGAAAGTATTGTGCGTTACAACTACTATTAAGAATATACAAAGAAAACTTTAAATAACGTGACTTGATTTTGATGCTTTTGTTTTCAATTCAAACAGTTGCGGGGAGCGGTTACTATGGCATTGAACCCCCTTTACCGCATTATATACTTAATTTAAAAACTCGACTTTATTTTAGTAGCTTGAGTGTTAGTTGTTAAAATCAATCATTTAACAATAGTGTAGTTTAAGGCTCGCTCGTTATTTGTGCTCAAGCAAGTATGTATGGATGGTACGCATGCCCCTTAAACGCGCGCGGGGAACTTTTTTTTTTCCAAAAAACACGGCTTTTTAGGCTTGACCCCAGTTTATAATGAAACTACAGCATTAAGCAAGCCTTACTTTGTACTTAAGCGCAGAAGTATGAGAAAATTCCTGCGAAAACGCTTGCTTTTCAAGAAACAAAAAGTTGATTCGACCGGTTACTATGGCATTGAAGACCCTTTTCCAGACTTAATTTTAAAACTTCTCCGTTTTAGGGGGATACGGAGTGCCGATTGTTGGTTGTCAAGAGTCATTGGTAGTCAGAATGCCGTAGTATTAATGCTAAGGAAGCTACTACTGCTCGAGGGAAGCTGAGGTAAGTACGTAATTCCATATTTGTTTGCTTAATATGCAAAAATAACTCTGGCCTTTCTTTTATGTAGCTAAGAGCTTGTTGTCAACAGTGACTGGTAAATTCAAGTAGTCAGAATGGCTCAAATTTGGTACTACAAAATTTACCACTGCTCCAGAAAATGAGGTAAGAAAGTAATTTTGTATTTGTGTGCTAAAATTGATTGTCTTTTGTTATTTTAGCTGAGAGCTTTTTGTGAAGAATTCGAGGTAATTCAGATAGTCAAAGTAACTTAAATTTGATAACTACAGAAGTTATCAATACTCAATACTCAATACCCAACAAATATTCCATATTTGTTGGCTAAAATTACAAATAATAACATTGGTTTATTTTTTTTAATTGTAGCTGAGAGCTTGTTCAAGAGTTACTGGTAATTGAGGTTATCAGAATGGCAGATGTTTGATACTACAAAAGTTACCATTAATCAGGTAAGAGAGTGATTTTGTATTTGTTTGCTGAAATATAATGTCATAACTGCTATTATAGTGTTTGCATGAAGTAAGCTAAAACATAATAACATTTTATGTTACCTAGCTATCAGGCTCGCTCGCCATTTGTGCTCAAGCACACCACTAGTTTATATATACGTTTGGACGTACGTATGTCATTTTGTACTTTGACCCTCCGTATTTTGGTGTTTGCTCCGCGTTCGACCCCATCCCAAACTTTACTAGGGCTTATAACTGTGACAAATAGCGTATTAACTTACCACCGCCACTAACTCGAATAGAAATGGAGCTCCCATAAGTTTTTGAGTTTTAACTGCACCCGCAAACAATTCAAAGCGGTAAACAATTCAATTTCTAGGGGTGATACGGGTAATGGTCGCTAAACCGGAGGATTCTGTCTACGCAACAGTATTTACTTGAAAATGCATTGTCCACTAGACAACCACGAATGTAAGTCTTGTGTACGTGTGTTCAGTTGTGTGAAAGTTTTGTGCATTACAACTACTACTAGTGATGTGCTCTAATAGCACGAAATAGCGAAGCGAGCGATGCATGTTCCCTGTAATTTCAGCTATTCCATGCATGCTTGGTGTGGCTACAAAATACTGTCAGATTCTTTACTTTGATACCTGTTTCTGTTTCATTTTAGCTCTCCTCCTCCTTGCCCTGTTTTTTTCATTTCTTATCGCTCTCCTTACTAATATTTCTTCAGGAGTTTCTAACGCTCTCAAAGCTCTTGACCGAGCGTATCTAACGTTTTGTCTACTGGGCATCGCTACTTCGTACGGCGGGTAAACAAAACAAAATGTTGCTAAGAAGGTTACCCGGCCCGCGCAAGCGCGTAGAAGAAAAGGTACACATGTACGCCCACGCAAGAACAAAAACAATTTCTAGACCTAAATATATATATATATATATCGCGAACTCATTAGAGTGTCAGCTTCGCTGAATTAAGAATATCACAAAGAAAAGATTTAAATAACGTTACTTGATTTTTGTTGCTTCTTTTTCAATTCAAATAGTTGCTGGGAGCGGTTACTATGGCATTGAACCCCTTTACCTTATATTCATAATTTAAAAACTCGATTTTATTTTAGTAGCTTGAGTGTTAGTTGTTAAATCAATCGTTTAACAATAGTGTAGTTTAAAGCTCGATCGCCATTTGTGCTCAAGCACATCACTAGTATATAATACATCGAACATAATACCTGATTTTGCATTGTCCACCCCTAATACTGTCTCGCTCGCTTCGCTCGCTCGCCAACAAACATCCCCAATTTTCAATTGTGTTACCCCTGAGAGTGTCTCGCTCGCTCCGCTCGCTCGCCAATAAATTAATAGAAGGAAAAGGGTCGCCGACGCCGGACTAACCTTAGCCGCTTCCCAATTAACCACTCTATAATGAATGTGACTACACTTTACCCATTATAATAAAGATGCTTTACCGAACAATTTAAGCTTGTGAATTATGCATGGATACACACTACATTAGGCCAGGCCCCTTCATAACTTTCTGTCCAGTTACGCCACTGCTCACATTCCACTACTAACATCATTTCAAATGTAATTGGAATTGCAAAGCTAGTCTCACTTAATGGACTAGATTACTGATTAAAATATTGTGCCAGTAGTCTACCATAGCTACCATTAGTGATGACAATTGTGATTAATAGTTTCTTGATTGAGAATGTCATTATGAGTATTTATTTTAAGTTTATAGTCAGAAGTTTGTATTTGAATCCTTCCAATTTGAGGGAGCCTAGTGAGATCTACAACAGTAGAGAAAAGAAAGAAAAGCATAAATATAATACTTGATTAATAACATTTTATAAAGTTTTCAATCAAATATTTTAGTAAGGATCTCTAGATTGACATCTGTTTCTAGAAACAGGAAAATGTTTTTTTTCAGATAGTCTATTGAGTAAGCCTCTGCACCACCTAAAAATTTAGCTATTAAAATGAAATGCGTTGTAAGGCTGAAAATGTGTAAACAAGACCACACTTATTGTATTATTGTCCAAAAATTATATCTATTCCGATGTGTATAATACTTTTTACATGCCAGTCATTTTGTTGGGTCTAGAAAGCTGATATCTATTAAAAGATAATGCCAATGTAATATGCAGCAAATTCCTCTCTTCTCCTGACAGTTAAAGTTTTGTGAGGTGAGCAAATACACAGCTAATGATTTTAGCATTAAATTACCCTTTACCAAATTTATCTTTAGAGGTACAAGAATAGCAATTTCTCTCACAGTACTAATGATGCAGAAATATTTTTTTGCTACCAAACTGTGACATTCTTTGGTTTTCACATGAGTATGTGGCAAATAGCTGATCTTTTGAATGTATGATTTTTATGTAGTTAAAGTGTATCAAGTTAATTAGCAAATTGAATTAGCCTGCTCTTGATATAGCTAAGTCCCTATATCACACTCCGACTCATGTATATAATATATATATTATATATATATATACACTGTAAATCAAAAGGTGTGCAGTCCACAACATATTAAGTAGGAATCACTTGTAACAATAGTCACACCAAAATATGGTGTGAGGTGCACACCTCATCATTTTGGTGTGAAATACATGCCAAATTCAGTGTGTGAGTTCACACCAAATTCAGTGTGAACTCATACATTAAAGTGAATTATTTTAAGTTGGGCTGATTGTAATATTGTATTTATATATCAACATTATTTTTCAAAAAATAGATTGGTATATGTTCTGTGCCTGAATCCCAGATGTCATTAATCAGAGGACCAAAATCTTTGTCAACTCTCTTATCTAGCACATAAGTATACAACACATTTATAAAGTAGATTACAATGACAATAGCATTGGTTTTTGCCTGCACATGCATGTAATTAATGTTTGGTATAAGGTCCATGCTATTCCCTTGAGTGTGAATTTCATGTTAAGTGTGCATTCACACTACGTGGAAAGTATGAAGGACACACTATGCATTGATGGTGGGGATTCACACCACCAGGTTGATGTGAATTTGGTGGGTTGTCACGCTATAATTCTTACAGTGTATATACTGTGCATGTGAGTGTGTGCGTGAGCTGTTTCTTCAGTTATGCTTATTAAACTTGTAGGTAATTATTTAATCAACATCACAATTTACTCTGCTCCATAGCTAGCTATAATCATTAATAAATTAATAAAGTCTGGGGGATAATATGTGGTTATCTAAGTCAACTATAATAAAAAAATTTCCAATTAAACTCACATTTTTATAAGTGTCATTGATGTTTTATTGTGCATGATAATATTTTGAGATTACATGAGCTAGAGATGAGTGAAAATGAAACCAAAGAGTGAATTATCTTGCCATATCACTCAGATGGGTGTAATAAGTGGTTTATTTTATGCTATATATCTTCACTGAAGTAGTTAGTACTATGACTGGTAACTCACAGATTTTAGCAGCTGCTGTGACAAGATTGGGTAAGCTAATGTTTAAACTGTATTTACATTATTTTTTTAAGAATTAAAACTAGCTATTACATATCTAGATGGCTAGCTCACTAATAACATTCACAAACTTTACGAGCAGGATATAGCAAATTGCCTGCTGAATTTTTATATTAAAAATCCAATTAAATATTATCATTTTTACTCTTCCAGTTAAGAAATTATGTTTATGTTCATCCTGTATATTAACTGCACTTTTACATTAGTTATGACTATACTCCTTGTAGTTGTTTACTAGAGACTAGCTATGAGAATGTTTTGCTACTTTTACCTCCCAAATTCTACAGTTTTTGAGATGCTTGTATAATCTAATCCAGGACGATCAGTTTAAATAACAAATACCTATAAACCAATAACTGTTATCAAATTGCTCAAAGATATTTGCTCACAACAAGCATCCCGCTTTTCGTTGGGAATATATGCACTTACAAAAATAATAATTATTTAGAAATGTTACTCTGACGGCAACATCAAGTATCTTTACACTTTATTATGGATACATGGACAATCTATTTATCTTCCCCTTTTAGATCCATGGTATGCTGTTTGTAAATTTTACAAGAGTTATTGTAAACAAGGAATAACAAGGGGTTATGGTGGGGATATGATAGAGCTTCGAAGTAAGATTATTAAGGGTAATTTATACCATTATATGCACAAAATATTTTGTCAAAACTTCAACTATTAAAAATAATATTAAAGTTCTTTACTGCTTTAACTATAAGAATATGAGAAATTGAATGTTGTCCTGTATTAGCTAAGACTATTGAATCAAAATATTCATAATAGTATTTCTAAAAAATTCAAGTGGAATACAGGCCTAGTTATAACTAGTTGATTATGTATAAGAATTCCCTGAATAAAATTCATTTGAACAATCCTTTAATGTATGACATTAGCTAAATTTATAATTATTAATGCAATTAACCATTGTTGGTATAAATGTATATGAAATCTGAAAATATTTTGAAGAAAATATAGATTTTTTCTATGCCACACCGAAATAGATGCATTGATCTTGAATTAGCTAATTGATTCATAAAGTCTCCGTAAATGTTAATGTTGGTGGTAAGTTTATAACTTATAATTTTAGTTTCACAATGGACCGTATGAATTAAATGGATTAACATTTCTTGAAGTTATACTCTGTCTATATAACTACATTTATATCTAAATATCCATGTCTATATATTTAAAATATTAAAAATAACTTTCGTTTGCTGTTACTGACATTTACTGAAGAGGTTCACTAATAATCATTACTTAAGCAAGAGAAAAGGTTTTATTGTGTGTGAAATATATAGAATTATACTCAGAAATGTAATATACAATAACGATGTTTTACTTAATTTTAGAAAGGTTTGGAAACACCACCAATTTATTAAAAATTGTTTCAATTTATCTCCATGTAACGAGTAACTGCAAAGCAGCTAATATAATTCCTAAATAGGAAGTATATTGCTGATACATGATTGCAGCACTCTCGTTTCATGCCATGAATAATTAAAATAGTCGAAACTACTAAAAAGTTGTAATTGATTTAATGAATAAAAAGCAAGTAATTAAGGATGTGACAAATTTCTAATATTTGCACACTTAAAATTGTTTTTAATAATGACTCACAAGTAATATCAATGACATGACAATTTAGGAGGTAATTTTGGAGGGAGGGTATGCTCCACTGCTGTTGATGCATCTATGTTCGATACATGGCTCCCATCGTCTCCATACTCTGTAATGTGTGGAGGTATTGGAGGACATTGTTCGAAGTTATTTTCCGTAAATGAAACGTGAGGATGTACCGGAGGAGGGCAAGACCTTTTAAGATATGAAACAGTATTGAACTCAGTCATCTCTACATCGAAGGGTAGTTTTCCTGTTATACAAGCAAATACCATGTACATACAGATGGAAGTAAAAATTATATACTCATGCACAAAATGTCTGTACAATTATGAATAATTAAGTATAAAACTGGTGAGTGCTGGATTACTCAGTCAAAATTGTAATAATAGATCAAATTAAAAGCGTGAAACATATGAGTCTGGAAATTACTTCTGTCTGAAATTAACTCTTCAAATTAGTGATCTGTAATTCTGAGTACAAAAGACAGTAATTTGTATAATTAACAATAATAATTATGCAGAAATTTAAAAAAATTATACTTGCAGGATACCCTTATTGCATTATTCAGTTACTGCCACGCAAAGGTATTTATATAGTGTTTTATATCACAGTGTTGTCAACTTGCCCGATACAACCTCAAAAAATCCTCATTACTCAAAGGAATTGGTAAAATAGTAAACTCAAGTACAAGTATGTAGTGCAGGTTCAATAAACAGAACTAACATTAATACCAACCAGCGAAGGATCTAATTCCTATCATTGTAAATACTCTATTGAAACTTTGTACTGTGAGTACTTAACAAAAAGAGAGAATATATATCAGCTCAACTAGCTAGTGGTAAGAAAACAAGGCAGGATTAGAATTTCTCATTGTATGTTGTGATATCATTTGTTTTGTTGCTGTCACCAAACCTTTCTTTTTTTACAGTGCACGTTCTCATAAGAAAATTCCTTTTGATTTCTAAACTAATATGTCATGCTTTGTACTTTTCATCTATTGAAAATAATTACAGTCGAACCCTTTAATAATTCTACAAGCCAAAAGTTATCAGTCTTTTATTTTTTATATATCTTTCAGGTTAAAATGGTATGAATTAATCCAGCCATACCATTAATTTGAACTTACCAGTAGTATATACTTTCATAATATCCTGAGATAATTGCTCCTGTCTTACTAAGCAGATGGCCTCTGCAACATTTCTCCATGTAAGAGTCAACTGGTCATCTTTATATTTCTTGAGCCATGCATCACATACTTCAACTAGTCCATCATATGGAACAGCTGCACTGGATTCTATTTTGTCCAGTAAGTCTGAAGGTAAGCCTACAACTTGTCCTAGAGATTTGAAGCACCTCGATTTCCTAAAATGAATAATTGTTTCCGTTTTATATGTTAAATTATTTTAGAAATTATACATTATATACTTCTTAGTAAACTGTTGTAATAATATAGCTATTCAAACTGTTTCATAAACATGGCAAAGAATAACATTCAACCAGCATACTATCATTTAGCTATAACATTATTCTGTCTGTAATAAAGACCCAATGTAGAATTCATTCAGCACAGTCTACTTTACATAAATTTTATATATACTTAAATCATTTGATGATTGTCATTCTTTTTAATTTGTCATTAAAATAAAGAATCCAAGAACATTTGAAACTTCATCATAAGGCTTTACTCTTTTGATTTATTTTTTGTCTTTAAATTGAATATATATGTAGGGCGGTACTAAATTATTTAAAGCATCATTCACATGTTACTTATATATAATTTGTTAGAACTGCAACAATGTGTAACTGCACGTTTACCTATCTCACTAGCAAAATAGTTAAAGATATTAATAGAATAGAGACCTCATCTATCCACACTGTCTAAAAGCCTGCATCATCAATAGATTAAATAATTTAATTTTGGATGTAACTCTGAAATATATGGATCTTCATTTACAAACAAAGATATTCAGGAAAATGAAAAAATAAATGGAGTCCCAAAAGCTTTAATTGGAATCATAGTGGGTGTGACAAGCGTAGTATTTCTTATTTCTACTGTGTCTGCTATTTTTGTTCTAATGGCTGCTAAAGCAAGAAATTCAAGTGAATATGCAGCATATTGACTCACGCTATGTTTATAAATGATTATTTCATCTTTAGAATTAATTAAAGGCAAAGAAAATATGTAAGTACTTTCAAATTAATATGACAAACACATTTTGGACTTGTACTATTGTAATGAACACAGTATGAGTTTGGAAGTTCTAAACGATCAGGTATGTATCAGTAAGTGAAAAATCTGAGACTATTCAAGAAAAAATATTTCATGAAATCTTTCATAGTTGATAAGATAGCTATTGATAGTGTGTTAAAGATAATGAGACTTCTGCATTATAATTACATATTCAATGAATGGCGATGGAAAGTTTGTTCTTATCTCTATCATATAAAATCACTTTGACTTAGTCATTGCCATCCTTATATCACATACACTAAGAAAGGCCATCATTGGCCACTGAAAGGAATATCTATACAAAGGGAGAAAAGCAGATTGAGATGATAGTAATAAGCTTATATTGTCAGAGAAATGATGCAATGACATGAACACTTACCAGGTGTTGGAAGTGTATTATTAGTCCATGTATTATTGATGCAGTATATAGTAGCATCACTAATATTATATTCACTTACTCCAGCCTTTGTTGTATTGGTCTCCGATAGAACTGTAGTGCACACATTCAAACAATCTACATGACAATAATTATCATAGTAATACACATAGTAGTACTATAACAAAGGCTGGAGTAAGTGAATATAATAATAGTGATGGTACTGTATACTGCATCAATAATACATGGACTAATAATTTCTGCCAAATTTGTATTAATGAAATAATTTAATCTATTGATGATGCAGGTTTTTAGACAGTGTAGATAGAGGAGATATTTTTTGTATTGATATCTTTTTGCTAGTGGGTTAGGTAAACATGCAGTTACACACTGTAGCAGTTATAACATAAATTATATATAAGTGACATATGAATGATGCTTTAAATAATTTAGTAGCTACTGCCCTACATACATATTCAATTTATAGACAAAAAACAAATCAAAAGCAAAAGTTTTATGGTATTTTTCAAATGTTCTTGGATTCTTTATTTAAGAAGAATGACAATCATCAAATGATTTATGTATGTAACGTTTGTTCTTATAAAATTGATGTTTTACTCTTCATCTAATTAGTCGCTCTATCATATAGAATCACTTTGACTTAGTCATTGCCATCCTTATATATCACATACACTAAGAAAGGCAATCATTGGCTACTGAAAAGAATATCTATACAAAGGGAGAAAAGCAGATTGAGATGATAGTAATAAGCTTATATTGTCAGAGAAATGTTGCAAAGACATGAACACTTACCAGGTATTGGAAGTGTATTATTAGTCCACGTATTATTGATGCAGTATACAGTACCATCACTATTATGTATTCACTTATTTCATCCTTTGTTATATTGGTCTCCGATAGAACTGTAGTGCACACATTCAAACAATCTACATGACAATAATTATCAGTAATACAATGTAACTCAAATGTAATCAGTTATAACTATTTTAATATTTAAGTATACCATCTATCCAAAGTGTTCCTTTATTATGTTTATCCCTATGCAATTCCTTAGCTTTCAAATTATTTTTGGTCAAACTGTAAATTCTGTTACATACTATAATAGTCTCTTATACCTTATAACAAAAGTGGAATGTATCCTGTGTGGGCAGTCATTGAGTGCTATAGTGATGTTGTGTACTGTACTGTTATCAGTGTTGTGGATGATGAGATCTTCCTGTGTGTAGGATTGAGGAGGATAAACTGTTATCATGTATCTTGAAGTATTGTAGTAGGATGGTGTCCATGTTACTCTATAACTGGAGGAACCTCTCGTAGTTGGGATTAAAATTATTTCTGAAGGCCACATTGGAGTCTGTAAAAACAAATAAGAAGTAATGTGTGCAAAATTGTGCCTAAAATAATGAGTTAGTTAGAAGCAGAATATATAATAGATAGGGGTTTGGAGGGGCTGGGGAAGATCCAAGCCAAACTTTCCAACTAACTTGCCAGCTTCATTCCCCCTAATTTTTGCTTGCTGTGTGCATTATGCTGTAGAAACCAACTTCTAACTATAACATTTACCTCATACAACATCAGTCAATATTTGTACGACACTTAAATTACTCTCTTCCCCTCATAAGCATAGTATGAGAGGGTAATGAACTGGCCTGAGCTTCCCTAAAGAAAATATTATAGTTAGAACCCCATATATATATATAATATATATATATATATTATTAGTATATTATTCCAGCTAGGTATCATGTAAAATTTCTTTGTAGGTAGTGACCCTGAAATTATTCATATTATTTCGTTGTGTTGTTATTTCAAGCTGTATTGTGCAAGCTCATTAGCCTAGTAGTTATAGCAACCAGCCTAGCTTACTAGTTTTGAGGGATTTATAGCTACCTTGCTCTGGTGTGTAGCCTTCCCAACCAGGTTAGGGAAGCTGCTAAAATATCATCTGGGTTGTGAGGAGTCCCTATAGCCAACTTTATTCCATGAATTACCGGTCCTATTAACTACAGTAGTGAATATATCTAGCTAAAATAAACCACTTAATGCACTTATCAGAGTTATATGGCAAGATATTTCACTCCTTGACTTTATTTTCACTCATCTCTGGCTCATGAGAGTAAATTGTTTATATCTGAAAATAAATTGTTTATATATATATATATATATATATAATATATATAATATATAGATATATACTGTAGACACAGGTTGATAAGTACCCACATTAATAGCCCAAAACAGTAAAGAAATGGGCTTTTAATAGCCAGTAGTAACTTAAAAACTGTGGCAACCACCAATCACCACTAGACAAGATAAATTGAGCACTTAATAAAAGGTACTAAAAACCAGGAACAAAACAGATGTTTAACAAAAATGGCACTTAATGAAAGAAGGGACACTTAACAACCTGCATCTACAGTGTGTGTATGTATGTATGTATATTGTATGTATATATGTATGTATGTATGTATGTATGTATGTATGTATGTAGGAGGATAACCTATTATCAGGATGTTATGAAGAATATTAAATGTTAATGATTATAAAGTATAATTAAAATAGACATGCAGCACTAAGTATACTGTATAATTATTTTGGTGAAGTTAGTTTAAATTATGTACTATATCCAAGTAATATTATGGTTCTAGAATGGTGAAATCAAGAATTGTAGTAATTGAATTAGAAATGCACATCTTTTCAATACCCTAGTTAACTAACAACCTATAACAGAAAATTAATGTGTCCATATTCACAACTATAAGAAGTAAAAATAGGATACATATTATAGTAAAAAGACACTAGTTTGGGTGTAATTGTTTATTCCTGCATGAAAGTCAAAAAAAAAACAAAAAAAAAACAATTTCACTATTCAAGATGGAAGTGGATATAATGTATTTAACCATCTGGCCTCTATTTATACATAATAGAACTTACTGCTTAGTGGTTGATAACTGATCCTTTCTGTATCACATTCTATAGTAGCAACTAGATTAGCTGCTATTGTCAACTTGCTCTTTATGAAAGAACTATTACCAACTATCAGTTGAGCTGTTACTATTGTAGAATCTATTGTGCCATTCTTCATTCTCACTGAATCAAATAATGTGTGGAATGATATTTGATATGACATACTACTGCTGTTACTGGTAACTTCCCAGGTGATCTGTGTGTCATATCGAGAGCAAACAAACTCAGCTACATGAGAGTAACACAGAGTCCTTGCTTGATCCATTGATAGAGATCAGCTACACATATTAAAGGATAGTACAGAACAAGAAAGTGAATTTGTACAATATGCAAGGCTAGCATAGTTGATCTTATTGAAGAATCATAAAAGTGGCATAATGTTTAAAACATATATAATTTAAGTTACTTCCTCACTTTTTGTCTTCTTAGTCCCAACTTTGGCTTCGAATAACATTGCATTGTAACTCATAATATGAAACTATCAATATCGCACTTGTAAGACATTCAATTAAGTCCCAACATGAGATAACTTTTAAATAACTGAATTTTTGGCTGACCGCATTTTTGGATCATAGCAAATCAGGAATCAAACTATTCAAGCATTATATATGTCCATCAATGTATAATTAATAATTAGAAATACTGTATACACTGTAAAGTGTAATGATATATTTGTATATCTAGTAAGAATACAATACAATAGTGTAACATTTTTAAGCAATGTATGCTTTCATTTGTTTAAAATCTGTAAAATTGATCATAACTTCCATGGTTATGAATTATACCTATCCTCAATTTTATGAATAGTTCATGGCTAGCCAGAAGCAAGACAAATTCCTGAACAGGAAATGAGGTCATAATTATTACTTAAATTAGGTACTACTGGTGTACTGGTTATAGTATTCTCAATTGAAACATGCTGAGTCTGTTGAGGTTTCTTGTCTTCCACCTAAGTTCATACTATCTAAGAATATGTGTAGCTGATTTCTATCAAGTGGATCAAGCAAGGGCTCTATGTTACTCTGATGTAGCTGAGTTTGTTTGCTCTCAATATGACACACAGATCCTCTGGAGAATTACCAGTAGCAGCAGTGATATGTCTGATCAAATATCATTCCACACATTATTTGATTCAGTGAGAATGAAGAATGGCACAATAGATTCTACAATAGTAACAGCTCAACTGATAGTTGGTAATAGTTCTTTCATAATGAGCAAGTTGACAATAGCAGCTAATCTAGTAGCTACTATAGAATGTGATACAGAAAGGATCAGTTATCAACCACTAAATGGTAAGTTCAATCAATACTATGGTATTTAAGAGGTGTAAACTTGTTTGCAAAATACTTATATAATTGTGTTTTTCAGATTCTATTCTAATACCACAAGAAGCATATTTAATGCCTCTAAATAACAGTTTCCAGTTCAGTTACAGTCTATCATTTGCTTTTCTTCACTTCAGTTTGTCAAGCTATTTGTTGCTGGTTGATAATGTCACACACCAGCTAGAAACTTTCATTTTTAACAATACCAAGGTCTCTGGTAAATATAACATCACAATAGGACTGAGTTACTGCCCCTCCACAATTAAATCCACATTTATACTAGGTATGTCACACTATGTTATATTTGATGACAGCTTACTAATAATATATTTTTTGTAGGTTGCCCTATCGTTAACATGCAAGGAATATTACATTACAGAATTTCTACTTTTGGAAATATGAGTGTTCAATTATCAGGTGACAATAGCACTATACAATGTCACAATAAAATGTGGGAAAGATCCCTCTCTGATATGGACCAGCAGCCATCTTTATGTAAGAAGTATTTGGCAAGTGATGACATTAGTATACCACACCTTCTGCATATTTGCTATCAACAATAATTGTCTATGCTAACCCTTTTTAAATGTATAGATTTGTCGATATTTTCATGCTCCTATTAGGTACTGCTTCTAAATCATCCACTGAAAGTATTTCTCAATCAGAATGTGAAAAGTCCTCATGTAATTTACTCTCAATTATATTGAGTTCATTTGTTCCGTGTCTGGCAACTTTGGTAATTCATATTTCAATAATAATTATGATAATAGTGGTGGTAAGAGCGAGAAAAAATAAAAAGAGAGGTAAGCTATTGCTTTTTCTAACAAATAATTTTATTTTAATATTATTAGGTGTATTGTCAATGAAGACAACAGAGTAAGTAATATCAATTGTTAGATTAACTCAATCTATCATTATATACTTTTTGTTGCATTATTGACTGCAGTTTAAAAGTCTCTTATCAGTCTTCAGCATTAGAGGTATTTATTCCCGGAGCACACAAAATCGTGTTTATAAAATTATGTATATTTAATATATGGATTTTATTCAGCAGAATACCTTTTCATTAAGTCCACCTATAGAAACTGATCCAGTAAGTTAGTTATTTCTGATTAAATATAATAAATCATTCAGTGACTAATTGAGATTATGACATGCATTACATATGTTGACCTCCTACAACAACTTGGTAGTGATGATTTGCTGTAAATAAACTTATTCCATATACTGTATCTTAATCGTAAAATAGTATTGCTACTGCATTTACAAAAACTCGTTTAGCTACAGCTAGACTTTAGCTGTATATTCAGTCTTTCTTTGTAAGTCATTAAATACTTAAATAATTTACTAATTTTTTGTTACAATATGAGCTTTACTACTACTAAGTCTGGGATACTTCATGTTTCAGTAGACAGTCATGTCTATGTGATAGTAGTTTGCTACTCCATGAACCAAGCAGTTGAATGCAATTCTATTTCACTGTTGACTAGATCAAAGCCTGAAATAAAGAAGAATGTGGTACATTAGGAGTTATTTCCAGAAAATAATAGGAAATAAATGATTTGACTGATATGTTGATATTAATTTTATATAAAAGAATGTTGCCTATGCCACAATTCATAAAAGCCGTCTCTTCTTCATGAATCAACAAAAATTGGAGATAATGTCTTTTCTTCAGATGAAGACACAGTTCCTTCTATCACAGTATGCTAAGTTCACATTATTACATTTAATCTATCATTATTATATATATTGTATAATAAAAATACAGTGATCATTTAATAGCAATGATTATAAATTCGTACAAAGATTCAGTTTTGATTGCCTCATTATTATAAAAATTCTGTACCTGTTAGTTCCACAACAACTTTGCTACTGGCCCATGATCTTACTAATAAACAATCTTACTTCAACTAAATACCTTTGTGTAGTCTAGAAAATGTAATATAGGCTATAATGTGTACTATAGAAGAAAGAAGACAATACTTTGGATACTGATGAACAGCCTTCCCCAAATTGGAAAACTGTGACTGAGATTATTTCCCTGATGGGTCATGACAAGCTGACTAATGATATCTTACATGTCTACAATACTGGTATGATGATAAAAATATTGTAATGGCCGTAATAATTTTTGTGATCCTTATTTCAGTGCATCAGTTGAAAATCAATAGAATCACGGACAATAAAGCATCGTAAAAAAATGAAGTTCCTGTTTACAGCTTTCATGAATTCCGTTTGATATTAATTTATGGTTTCATATTTTTTGTGATAATTTCAGATACTACTGTTTCATTCATACACATTGAATTGATAAGTATATTACAATATTGCATAACCAATAGAACATTAATATTAGAAGTAATTAGACAAATCCTTTTATGTAGTCAATACTATTACTCTTATTTGTAACAATGATATTTTCTAGACACCAAGTTTGTACTTATAATATGAACATACTCATATTTCTTCATCCAGCCACTGTAGCTAATCTTGTTTTTTTATCAGAGTTTTCCTTTCATTATTTTATCTTATCATTAGAAATTATAACAACAACTGGTTATTAATTACTGACAGGCTTGATTATGCTTTCCATTATTCAAGATTAATGGCCTAATGCAAACCGATATATTTCTCAAAATTTATTGTTGCTTATTAACATCACAACTTGTTGTGGAATTGCATGCTATAATAATAACATCAAAAGACAAGCAACTGATGAACTCACTTCATTCTGTAGGTAGGCTAATAATTAAATTTCAAAATCATGTATTTTATTGGTGTTATGTAAGTTTACAACAGCAATGTGATCTATTCCTATGTTTTTTGAAGTTGTAGTATGTCCCATTTACAAGATATACGATCAAAACAGTTTTGCTAATTGAAAATATTAAAATTAGTAGCTGATTACGAACAAGTTTTGATACAATAGCTATTGAGTAGCTACATAAACTACAAACTGTGTTACTAGAACTAATGTGATATAATATAAACTAATTTATAAAATACAAATGAAATAATAGCTAGTTTTATCAAAACTGCTAAACAAAATATTTCAAAGGATGCATTTAGGAGGTAGAGGAGGACAATTTTTTGGAAGTAATTTTGGTGGTAAAGTTGGCAATTTTGTTTGCTCTTCAAAATTCTTTTGAGTATCTGTTTAAGAAAAACAGTAGCACATAATTGAAGGCTACATTTAATTCTATATTATTAATATGAAAACAAAAATTTTCTATATAGATATCAGTATATTAGTTGCAGTAATATTATGTTTCATAGTATGTATAATAAGAAAGTTAAAGAGAACTATTAAATATTTTGCTTATTAAGAAACGAGAATAAAATTTTAGAAAACAATAAAGTCTAAAGATACTCATTTAATAACTACAACTAAATAAGATTAGAAAAAGATTTTTTATTATATCATGACTATAGGTGTGTAGATTTCACAGCTTATAACTTATAAATATTTATAGCTATATTATTATTTGCCTTCTATAGTGTATTAATTTACCCTCGAAATGGACTAAATTGATTTACTTTACATAATATTTATTCCATCATAAAAACTCTTATGCTATCTTAATAATTTTGCTCAATCAATTATTAACCTCTCACCGGCAGATAATATCTAATGATTTCTATTTTATAAACTCCAGAGTTTAAAAAAGTACCTGGCAACTGTGTATTGTTCAACATTGTGGTCCAAGTTTTGTCGCCTAGCAAAAAAACAACAAAATTATTATGGTGATCATAATAAAATTAACTCCATTATAGCAATGTGACCTGTAGCTATGCATTCCAGCACAATGTTAGCAATAGCAGGACCAGATAGTATTTTTTACTGTTATCATTCACAATCCTCTCAGCCAGCAATGCAGTTGCCCTGGAAGTGTGAGTGCAAGCTCGGCAAAAGAACAATATTAAAGAATATTTTGCTAACAATTCCAGTCCTTCTCCTCACACATACAATCCTCCATCCAGCAGCTACCTTAATGCAGATACTTATCACTTCCCATATATAGCCTTGTCTTGCTTCCTACATAATCAGTATCATCATCATCTGAATGTTTTGAGCTTACAGATGAAAGACATCATTTTTGGAGAGATAGAAGAAGATAAAAATAATTAAGGTGGGAGTTAGTAAAAGAAAGACCATAGTTATGACCACATTAGTGCCTTAATTCCCTAGAAGAAGTAAAAATTGCCACCATTTTACTATGAAAACATTTTCACTTTATTTTATGAACATATAACATATAACTGATTGTCTTACCTGGGATATCAATTTCTTTATTCTCTTAAACAAATTATATCTTTGCTACAAACAGTGTGAAAACTTGTAGTTTACTGAAGAAGCGATAAAGAGGCAGCTTTAGTGAGCAAGTCCAACTTTCTAGCCTCAATTATAGTACCTCCACAGTAGCTACATATCTCTTCTACCATTTCTCTCTGACTTACTGTTGGAAAAGTCATCATTGACAAAATCCACCACCTCAGGTGTAGAAAATTTTCTCACCATTTTGAGAACCAATGCCCATTTTTTTTATTCCGACTCTGTTATGTAATAGCTATTTTTATTCATGTAGCAACACATTAACCATGCTCTGAATGCCTTGGCTAAACATTATAGCATTTTCGGTTTAAGTAAGTATAGTACAGTACAATAAATAAGATATTTCTGAAATTAGTAGTATGCGTAAGTTAAATTAATGCAGTATATAATTACATTTGTCAAATAAATCATTATTCTCACAATTTTCTTTCCTCCGTTGCTGTCATAGAGTTGCCCAGGAATTTAATCACCATGATGATATTGCATAGTGGATGAAATGTGGTAAAGTCGCCAATAGATTGCAGTGACCAATCAGATCATTATTAAACTTTTCCATAGATGTGGTACATTTCAATACGATAGCACATTTTTTTTGTATCAAAGATGACAAAAGTTATCATATTAATTGGCTTATTTTCAATCAAAAATGTATCAATTAGATGTTTAAAGTCAGAGTAAATACAATGCAAAATTTTGACTCCACAAGGCATATAGAGAGTTTATATTAATTGGTGTTGGGTTTTCTTTACATAGTATTTTAATATAATTGACACAAGGATGCAATTATATTTGTTTGGTAGTGATCTCAGCATATATTGTAAGCAATTCTGACAGTCTATCCTACTGCTGTTATTTGTTGTTCATATTGTCACTAAATAAATATAGCTACAACAGCCGCAAAATTTTTTATGGATTATTGGATTTCAATATTATAATAACTGGCTAATGCTAACTTGCTTCAGCACAAATGACAAGCGAGCTATTGTGCACAAGTGACATTGTAAACTCAGACTAAATTTGATTTTTTGTCATTACAAGATCTGTATGCAAAACAACACTAAAGGCTACATCTATTTAATCTTCCTAAAGTTAATGCTCTAGCTCCTATTCACCTATAATATAAAGGTAATATTCAGTCCATTATTTCCTCAAAGTAGATTATGCTATAAGTACTTGGCCATTAACTATTAATTCTATATCTCAATTTTTTCAAGTAATTGTACTTTAAGAAGCCATTGTCAGTATTTCATTCACGAAAAAATCCTGACAAACGCACTTGGTTACTACAAAATAACTGAATTCTTCTATAAAACTATGTATGGTGAAGGATATACAATGCCCTATAACCACTTGCACCAACTTTTGTGCCCCAGAAAGAAAAAAAAATTTCTAAAATTCTAAGAAATAATTATAGCACATTTTTTATTTTTTGAGCCACTTACTTTAACAGGAGACACTTAAGTGGGAGCCTAAACAACTTTAAAAGGCAGGCAATTAGCTAATTGCTCTAAGTGTTTAAGCAGTAGTAGTAACACAAAACTTTCATGCACACTTGTAATAATAATTTGCATAGGGTGCTCAGCTATGACCAAACAGTGCAATAACCAAGATAATTTACCAGTGACACTTTTCTAATAGAAAATGAACTTTGGTAAATTTGTGAGATTTTACTTGACTGTGTCATAACATTCAGAGACAGCCAATTGAATGGTGTAAAAGATTAAATTTCCTAAGATGGCACAAATAAAGATTGATAAACCAAAGAGTTTTGTTTAGTGTGGAGTGTGAGACAGGGTCGTCCATAAGAGCACACAAAACCGAGAGGGTCAAATACAAAAATGATTATATGTATATCCAAACATTTGTATAAACAAATATATTGTCAATTTTCGATTGTGTTACCCCTGATAGTGTCTGTCTGGCTTCACACTCTCACCAATACTTTATTTCATGTTATTGCTTATCGTTTGACATTGCTACTTTATAGAATATACAGAATAGGCATCTGAGTATTATGTTTACTGACCTGCAGGATGTGATTTTGTATTCACTATTGAATATTTCACTTCAGAAAATTTCAAAGAAGAATTTTGTTTCTGATGAGTCACTTCAATGTCTGCATATCCAGCCTATGATCATGCAACATATAGATCATGCTTACATCACTTGGTGATTATTTCATTTTACTGTCTTCATTCAATATAACAGTACTGTTACGCTTACTATTGAAAACATTTATGACAATGGACAAAAAGAGTATAGAATATAAAAAAGTAATAGAATATTGTAAAATGACAGCAACAAAATGTCAACTGCAAAAACAGTAATAACCAAAATATTATATTATGATTATGATTATGATTATGATTGTGATTATTATTATTATTATTATTATTATCTCACTTTATAATCCATTTTAGTTTACATTACTTGCAGACATACCTGAATATAGTTAGATGGGTGTTCAGAATTACTCAATCTTTTCTTTCCTAAAGTACTGTAATGTGTAGCAGCAACATCATTCTAAATTATAGTAGAAAATGTAGATATCAACTGTTACAAAAAATTGTTGACACTATTATAATTAATAATTATTATACTTTAATATGTATACTGAACTATGTCCAAAAACTTGTTGCTCCACAAAATACATTATAGAAAATAAGCATTTGCATATGGAAGTATTTTACAATATTATCATTGTTCTTGATTATTACGTATGTTAGGTAACTCTGTCTCCTTAGGTTACATTGATAATTTTGTTGTTGACACCCACAGTAAACAATGACTGTATATTTTATTTTTATAACGAACGATATCAATCATCTAATTAGCGGTATTTACACTTATAACCTTAATCACTTGCATGTAAATTAAGCCTACTGATTTGTGATATCTTCCAGTATAAAATTCACCATTAGATATAATGCCAGTGAACTCCTTTCATAAAATATTTAAAAGTGTATCATTTCTAGACATACGCCATATTTAATGAACAATAAACTCAAGCAATTCAATCTAATAAAGATGACATAAAGATGACAAAATAACTAGTGGTCAACAACTAACCTCAATCTTTTGGATGTGTTTCTGCTGTTTAATAATTCCAATGTTGATATAATTACATTGTGGCAGACTCAGAGATGACAAGCTGATGAACACACAATTCACTCATCCACTCGTCATTCCATCATAGCTATAACATACAACACAACATTCCGAACTATCCATTAGTAGATTCACACACACAATATATAAGACTCATTCATGTAAGTAGCTCAGTCTTGCCAGTATCAAAGTGAAAGACCAGAACTGCTACAATATAGCTATTGGTTCCTTTAATAATTATCAGTGGTTTTTTATTAAATAGCTATTCATACACAGAAAAAAAACTTACTTGATTATCAGTATATTCTGAAGTTATACTAAATATAAACAGAAATCCAATTATTTTTGTATAGATTGTAAAAAATGTATCTTACTTTACTGATGCACATTCTTTGAATTTATCTGAAAATACAATACATTGTTGAAAGTTATAGTTAATTATAACATACCTTTTCTTACTCTTCTACACACCAATCATCCAATAATAATAGCTGCAATAGGGGCCATTATTAGCAATAATACTATTCCAATAGCACCATACATGATGTGATTTGATAAAATATATGCGCTTGTTGCCATAACCATTTCAGATCCTGTGCTCTGATCCAAATGTGAGAAAGGTGAGTAAAAGTCTGAATATTTTAACAATCACTTGTAAATTTACGAGCATAAATTCAAAAGTACATGATATTGATAATAAAAAATTGCAATAAAATTAATTCGCCACATATATTTCATCTTAACAATCAAAATAATATTAAAAATCTGCAGAATAATATCACAACACTAAAGTGAATCTTTTGTATTGCAGATAGTGTCACAACTAATCTCAAAAATTATAGTGAAAAGTGTCACAAACGACATACATGACATTTTTAACTTTCTAAAGTAACCATTTTTAGTTAACTTTACATAATATTTACTACTGACTGATAAATATAATGTGTAACTATAGTCCTAACTAATTTTCTCACCATTCATTTGAAACAATTCACTTGTCCAGGTGCCATTACTGCATTGAATAGAAGTATTATTTCTTAGTAAGAGCACTTTCATTGTTCCAGTGACTGTAACTTCATATTTCAATATTTCAGGATCACTCACAAGATTGCATTCTATAGAGACAATGTTAATTCATTCAATTTCCTTTATAGTGAATAGTTTCGGCCTTACCTAGTACAAATGTAGAATAAATAGTATTAGGGCAGTCATTGAGTGCTATTGTCATTTTGTGTACTGTACTGTTACCAGTGTTGTGGATGATGAGATCTTCTTGTGTGTAGGATTCAGGAGGATAAACTGTTATCATGTATCTTGAAGTATTGTAGTAGGATGGTGTCCATAAAACTTGGTAGCTAGAAGGATCAATTGTAGTTGGTATTAAAGTAATGGCTGATGGAATTACAGTATTTTCTATATGTTGTAAAAAGATGTTTACATAGTCCTCCATAGAGTGAACCACTAACTTACTATTTTGTGGGTAGTAATTGAGTGAGTCAGTGTTACAGTTCACAATTACAGAAAGTGTAGCTTCAATAGTCAGGACAGTCAGATAGAATGATGAATTACCATCAAGTATCTGAGCAATAACTTCAGAATCTATCATAGTCACCTTCATTCTCTCTGTCCAGTAGTTAGCGCAGAATAATCAAAACTTAAACCTCTTGACCTCTCCCCAGTACTAATACTAGTAACTGTCCAAACGACTAATGAATCATGTTGAGAGCACATAAACTCGGCTACATCAGAGAAGCACAAGGTTCTGGTTGTGTTCACTTGATAGAGATCAGCTACACATGCTCCACAGCAGTAAGTGACTATTATCAGAGAGAAATACAATTCCTGAGATCTATACAACATATCAAGAAACTTTGCTTAAAACAAGTCAATGATTGAATGACTGCAGTTCCTTGATATGAAAGTGTTTATAAACAATTTCACTATGATAAGATAGGGAAATTTAGACCTTTTCTGTATAACAAAACAACAACTACTTACAATATCACTTATCTAATTCTTTATATACATGTACATATATATATTATATACTTTCATACATGTGTGTGTGTGCCGTGGGTGTGTGTGAGTGTGACTATATGGAGCAAACAAAAAAAAAGATTTTTTTTGTATTGATAGTAAGCTACAATTCACCTCCACTTAGTGTTAAACTGGAAGTTGAACTGGGCTGCCTACAGGAAAGTAATTGAATCAGAAATTGAGAAAGCATAAATTGAATTGCCACTTCCGGTGTCACAGGAAATTGTGCCGCTAGGAAATATTGCTGCGGCAGCAGAATTTCCTAGGAAATACAGCAGCCTGAAAACGGGAGCAGTAAACTTGACTAGGAAATATTGCTGCTATTAGGAAATACTGCGGCAGAGCGCCACGTGGTTATTATGAGCTTGTGATCACTTGTTAGCTATGGAGGAGAGTCAGTACAACCTTTTGTGCAATTTTCTCACAAAATATGAGCTACCTAGCAGCCTTTCAAAAACTCAAAGAGATTCCCTTAGGAGAGAGAGTAAATTCTTTTGATCAAGAATGGACTCTTGTATTACAGAGACAAAAATAAATGTGATCTACAGGTGAGATTGTAGTTAGATGTGAACAGGACTAAAGAAGTCAAGTTCAGAATTGACCAAGCCAGGTGCTTCAACTTAGTATTGACAGAGTTTTTAGTTATAATTGTAAATTCTCGGCTTTGTGGGCCTTCAAGCAATACAAGACTGAAACAGTAATGGTGTAGGAGCTACATATATATGCTGGTCTACAGATGACATGACAGGAAATTAAAAGCAACAATGGACAAAGAATATGACAAAGGGATTGAGCCCTTTCAACAGTCTGGGTGTTTGCCTCCAGCGAAGGTGTTGATAGGTGGGTGGGTGAATGGGTGAACAAACCACAATAGGTTGGAATAGATTGGGAGAGGTTTGAAATGATAGGTGGGTGGGTGAATGGGTGAACAGACCACAATATGTAAGGAATAGATTGGGAGAGGTTTGAAATGATATTATCATGCTTTATGCATAAGTTCACGTTCCTTGAAAGAATGCATGAAAATTAGATGATTCCACGGTTACTCCATCTCCATTGAAAGTAAACTAAAACTGATAATTGTTCATTTGTGATACAATTCTTGTCATGTGAACCTCACTATCTATCATTATTTATTAACGTGAAGACAGCTAGAAACATAATGAAGTGCACTTCTAGTTGTCACCATTTTGAAGAGATTCTCACTACAACCCTCTTAATGCAATAATATCCTATTTATCATGGTGATAGAAGTTGTTTCGAAGTGGGAGGGGAGGTGGGACCAGGTACCACACACAAATTAACTTTCATGAAAACCATTTTTACTAACTAGCTAAAAGTTTAAAGTCATTGTGAAAATTGGGTGAATCATTAGATCATTTCAAAAAAACTTCTTTTGTCTTTCATTCCTTTCTATGAATTCTTTAGCAATGCCCATCAGTTCAATGCTGTGAATTTACAACAACATGGAATGCTGAACTTTTATTAGGACTATAATTCTTCTCATTTTAGTCTAGGAAGCCTAAGGCAATTGATAATCTAGTGACAACTATAAATACTAGCTGAGATCTGTAGTTGGCAGCTTATTTTTATAGTCTTGCAAAATGAATTGAATTCATGATTTCGTCAAATGAAACTTAAATCTTAATAGTGATGCATTTACAAGATGTAGTAATTCTTCATGCGGTGTTCCCCCCTGTCCCCCCCCCCCAAGCTAACAATCTGGGGTGGCGAGACAGAGCCCCGTGGCCCCCCACTTCCATCACATATTATTATCAGATAATGCACAGCACATTAAAGTAGATTGATCATACTATTTGTAACCTAAAGCGCTGAAGCTTTACACTATTTTTTTCTCTCGGTATTTAACATAAAAAGATCATTTCAAGTTCCAAGAAAAGCACATTTTTGTTTCAAAATACACTATTGTAGCATTGTTATTAGTGTTGTATAATTGCTAGTTTAGTGAAAATTACTGTATAACAACTGAGGAATTATATATCAAATGCAATACACCTGAGTTGTATTACCATTCAAGAAGATATACTTATGTCTCTTAGAAAGTGTGACAGTGAGCTTCGTCCGATTCCTGTGAAGGATCAAGTGTGGCATACAGTTGGGGTCAACTTGATTGGACCTTTGCCAGAGACACGTAATGGAAAGAAGTACATTATGACTGTTTCCTGTCTCTTCTCGAAATGGCCTGAAGCTGCTCTCTCCGATAAAAGTGCTACTGGAATTGCAGAATTTTTGTTTCAGTACTTCACGCGACATGGTTGTTGCAAAGTTAAGATTAGTGATCAAGGAAGAGAATTTGTTAATCAGGTGAGATAGTGTTTGTTGAATATAGCAGCTGAGTTTGTGAGTATCAAGTTATCATTGAAATAATATTTATTATAGTTTTTTTATAGCGTGCGCAATACATAAAGGAACTATGTCCCCACAGTGATTGATAATGTATGCAAAGAAATTACGAGGAATAGCAATACTGATCCAGCAAAACTTTTGAAACTATTAAAAACCCTCACCTGAAATTTTGGTTGATATAAGATAATGCACAAGTAATTTTCATTTGATTAGTGGTGATTTAGAATAATTGTATAGTGAGGCCAAATCTCAAGACTATTTTCACCTTATTACAGCAGCACATTCACTACTACAGTCTCTCACATACTAATAATACGCACTCAAGTAATTCACTCGCACAATGTTGGTATCCTATTTTGTATTTAATTTTAACTAGCTTACTTCTATTGATTTTGACTACTCTATACCACCTACGTCTACCACTTATTGTGCAATGAATAGCTAATGATATTAAGAGAGAGAGAATAATCAAAAAAGGAAGAAACAATAGTTTATAAAATGGACATAATCTTTGTAGTAATAGCTGCATATTTATTTATATCATTCCAATAGTACAAGTTTCCAATAATTAGCTGTAAATTAATATGGTTGCATGAATCTTATGGTGAGTGAACAGCGTCCAATACTACAAGATCTATACTTCCTTCCAAGCTTACTGAGACAAATATTACAGGTCTCAATTGCATCTTATTGATACTTTCTCTCTGTAGAACATCAATATATCAACGACAGTGAAGTATAACTAATTGAGGCAACATAGAATGAAGAAATCTTGTTGTTGTTTTTCTATATTGAGTTCTGGGGTAATACCTTCCATCCTGTTTTGGAGTATAATAAAATTTTTTTTAACTGCTTTCTTGCAAGCTTTGCACTGGTTCAAACCCCAGATGTTTATAGCTGCTATTGTTCAAAATTTGTTAACTTTTTTTTTTTACTTTGACTAACTATAGCTCAAAGGGCTCTGTGGAACCCTTGGAATCAGGGCTGGATCTGATAATGTTGATAATCCCGTTCTCGTATGCATAATACGACAGCCAATTTTTCTGTTTTTGTATTACAATTAATCCCAAAAAAAATTTGCTGTATCATTACTGTTATCAGAATTTGAAATCTTTTAAAACTATAATGTAAAGCTTTATTACTACACCCAGGTAACTACAGGACATGTTCTGCTGATTTTTACATCTTTTTGCCTACCTTCTTTTAAACCCTTTCATACTAATTATTTGAGCATAGAGTACTCTTCACAAGTTGCAAGTGCTGTTTGTGTTATTACACATTCTTTCCAGTGTTGTTTGGTTCATAGAATAAAGGCATTTTAGTTTTTTAATCATACAAAAAAAAACTTGAAGGTTTAGTTTTAGTTGCTTTCCCTGTTCCCTAAAGATATAGTTAGTTTTTAGCATTACTTCAATATCATGTAAATGATAGTTAAAGTTAGTTTTAACATCAATTGTCTTATGTGTTAATTCTTAAATTATTTAATAGTGGGACTACATAAGAAAGTAGTTCATGTACTTCTTCCCAAATAACTTCAATAATAGTATATTTGTATGATATCTTGGTTATATAAATGAAGTACTATATTTTTATAGAGTTTAGAAAACGTTCACTTAATGACAATTTCATATCTTCACTTAACAATTGCATGATTCAAGGTGAACTAGTTACAATAGAAATTGTTTAGTTTGAGTTTTAGTCATCAACTCTACTGGTATTTTTAGCTTTAATCTAAATTTGCTGCCCTCTAAAATTATTTAATTTTAATTCTTTCATGTTCCGTACAGTATAGTTTTTCTTACCAAAAGTAAAATACCCAAAACATAAGGGGTTTAGTTTACTTTTAATTAAGTAAAAACACTAGAGCCTGGTTGTAGTGTTGCAGTATTACAAGAACTTGGAATAAAAATTTATTATAGTAGAAATTTGGAGTAGGAAGATGAATATTATTGAGGGGGCCTGATGTTAAGGGTGTATTGTTAGGGTGCATTTGTCCCACCCTCCATAAAACTGGGTTTTCCCCTCTGAACATTAATATTATCTTCATGGTTACATTTACCACAAAACTATCATCACTTGTATGGATAGAAATTCTCCTGAAATTTCAAAAAATTTGATTTGAATTTTCTCAAACTTAATTCGAAAAATACTCTGTACACACTTTGTTGTAGCTAGAGAGGAAAATATTGAAAGCTGTTACAGCATAAGCATGTTCACTAAGGTGATATGTTAACATTCTTTAGTCTTTTCGCTAGGTGAATTCGGGCAGTTATGTAGATTGTAGGTTGAAAATTTATCATATGCATAAGTCCTTCCAAAACCATTTCTTCGCTAGATGTGGAGGATAATTCAAACCTCAAAGCAGCCAGTCTTCTTCTTTACCTTGCAAGAGTGATTAGACAATTACCAAAAATCAATCTTCCACAAAAACTTCTGAAACTGTTCAGTGTACTCTTTCTTACAGTAGCAGAAAACGAAATCCCATTTACTCAAAGCACCTGATGCAGTAAAACTTTTGTGTTTTAGCTACTCCTAAGCCAAAGAACTTACCAAATAATTGTGACTGTAAGATGAGTATGTAGGAAACATTATACATTTTAAAAATGTAGGAACAATTCTAACTTTTGAAAACTGCAGAAACACATTTGAAAAATGCAGGAAATATTCCTGCATTCCCAGTATGTAGGAAACATTTCAGCATTTTTTTAAAGTGTAGGAAAAACTCTAGCTTTGAAAATTATAAAACCACTTTAAAGATTAATGTTCTGTATTAGAAACATGTTTGAAAGACAATGGTGCTATTCCTATTCTTGTTTAAATGTATGAAAAATGCTCCATATTTGAAAAATGGTGGAAACTATACCAATTCTGTAAAATTATTTAATGTAATTATTTTGCCTTTGTTTATAAGAAGTCTATGTCCTTGTTATCAAGATTTTTATTGGCACATCAAGAACAACTGTCATAAAAAATCAGGACCTGGTAAAGCAGATGCAAGTAGGAATGTTAATTACCACAACATCACCCTGTGGCAAACTACCAAAAGTGGGAAAAGTTTTAGTCCTTCTTTTTCAATTGTCAATGACTCTGAAGTCACTGTACATCGGATGGAGCAAGAAAATGCTATACATAAGCCAAGGTGGCTTAGGTATTTTAAGCTTTCTAAGAAGAAAACTGCTGTTAGTTCAATTGTGTTAAAGGAAATTGTGTTATATGACTTTGAACTCACAAAGAATGGAGCATTAAAAAAGAAGTCTTGGGAATATTTACAAACCGTTATAGTTATAGATTAGCTGATCATTATATTTGTATTGTTGAGGTGCTTTCTACACGATTCAGACATTTTTATTTTAATGAACTTGATATCATTTGATGTATGACATAGTAAACTTCATACATTCGATATTTTTGCAAGCTAAACATTTTTACCTATAAATTTCCTGCACTATAATTTTTGCATGCTAGCAAAACTTAAAATATTGGGCTCTGAAAATGTAGTATTAATAAAGTTAAATTCTTTTAACTTGACATAACTGTTATGCTAACTTCCTTGCATTAGTTATCTCTTCTTACTAAAATCTTTCCTGCATTTAGCTTCTTTTTTTTCTTTTCTTATTTACTTCGGAAATTGTGGCCACAACTAAACGAAGTGCTGACTTGGTACAAAAAAGATGAACATTTGCATATTGGACAGTTTGCTCAGTACCACTCATATACATATCTATGAGACGAAATCCTGGCAAGTCAGGTGAACCAGGTGGAAAAATGTAAATTCGGTCCCAAGGTAATCTTTGAGGTACAAAAAAATTGTTGAGCAGTCATTACGATTTCTACAGTATATTATGACTCGGGGACATTGTGAGCCTTCTTCTTTTAGTTTTTTTTTTATATAAAAGTTATAGGTTCCAAGGTTTTTTCAAAGGATAAGAATTGTGTAACGGTATAGGTTACATTAGTCTTGGTTAGGGCCTGCCAGATAATGCTCAAAATTTTTAGAATTATTCTTTTTTTTATTCTAAAAAATTGAGTTTTAGCTAATTCCAAAAGAATAGCATTATTAGAAATTTTCATATTATTCTCTTATTATTCTAAGCAGAAATAAGTGAAATTGTGATGATTGTAGTATAAAGTTGGTACGTTATGAAATGAATGTGTAAAACTATCAGAGGATTGTATATAGCTAGCTAATCTTTCAGTGAAACCTTGAACATCCCATAAAAATGTTCAATGAAAGGGAAAAAACAAAACATGCTCTGCTGCAGCTGAAAAAGGTTCAATTGTGAGAAACCTTACAAAACATTGGGGGTGGGGGGGTGGGGAAATGGGATTACAGCATTAAAGAATTTTTAATATGCTCGTCAGTGGATCCACATTCTCTTCCCTTCACATTGTGGGTCGGCTGGTAATAATAAACAATTTTTGTCAATTCTAATGCAGTATGATTGTTGAGTTTGTGGCGGTTCTGATCTTTAACTTTGATACTGGCAAGACTGTTGACTACTTACGTGAATGAGTCTTATATATTGTGTGTGTGACTCTACTAATGGATAGTTTGGAATGTTGTGTTGTATGTTATGGCTATGCTGGAATGACGAGTGGCTGAGTGAATTGTGTGTTCGTCAGCTTGTCATCTCCGAGTCCGCCACAGAGCTCCCCTCCAGAACTGCCGACCGACCAACGAGTCGAGCACGAGCGCCGACCGTGGGAGTCTGCCGGACTGCGGAAAACTGCTGGGCCGCGGGAGACTGCCGGGTCGAGTGAGACTGCCCGAGTCGAGTGAGACTGGCTGAGTCGAGTGAGACTGGCTGAGTCGCGTGAGACTGGCTGAGTCGAGTGAGACTGGCTGAGTCGAGTGAGACTGGCTGAGTCGCGTGAGACTGGCTGAGTCGCGTCAGACTGGCTGAGTCGAGTGAGACTGGCTGAGTCGAGTGAGACTGGCTGAGTCGAGTGAGACTGGCTGAGTCGAGTGAGACTGGCTGAGTCGAGTGAGACTGGTTGAGTCGAGTGAGACTGGCTGAGTCGAGTGAGACTGGCTGAGTCGAGTGAGACTGGCTGAGTCGAGTGAGACTGGCTGAGTCGAGTGAGACTGGCTGAGTCGAGTGAGACTGCTGAGTCGAGTGAGACTGGCTGAGTCGAGTGAGACTGGCTGAGTCGAGTGAGACTGCCGAGTCGAGTGAGACTGGCCGAGTCGAGTGAGACTGCCGAGTCGAGTGAGACTGGCTGAGTCGAGTGAGACTGCCGAGTAGCGTGAGACTGGCCGAGTCGAGTGAGACTGCCGAGTCGAGTGAGACTGCCGAGTCGAGTGAGACTGGCTGAGTCGAGTGAGACTGGCTGAGTCGAGTGAGACTGCCGAGTCGAGTGAGACTGCCCGAGTCGAGTGAGACTGCCGAGTCGAGTGAGACTGGCTGAGTCGAGTGAGACTGGCTGAGTCAAGTGAGACTGGCTGAGTCGAGGAGACTGGCTGAGTCGAGTGAGACTGCTGAGTCGAGTGAGACTGGCTGAGTCGAGTGAGACTGGCTGAGTCGAGTGAGACTGGCTGAGTCGAGTGAGACTGGCCGAGTCGAGTGAGACTGGCTGAGTCGAGTGAGACTGGCCGAGTCGAGTGAGACTGCCTGAGTCGAGTGAGACTGGTCGAGTCGAGTGAGACTGGCTGAGTCGAGTGAGACTGGCTGAGTCGAGTGAGACTGGCCGAGTCGAGTGAGACTGCCTGAGTCGAGTGAGACTGGCCGAGTCGAGTGAGACTGGCTGAGTCGAGTGAGACTGGCCGAGTCGAGTGAGACTGCCTGAGTCGAGTGAGACTGGCCGAGTCGAGTGAGACTGGCTGAGTCGAGTGAGACTGCTGAGTCGAGTGAGACTGCAGTGTTTCATCCAGACATTCTTGCAAGGGGGGGCAAAATAGAGTTTTGAAAATGTAAGGGGGGGCGGGCGGCACTGGTCACCATGGGAGTGAAATAGAATTATTGGAAGGCCTATGTCCTACATTAAAAAAACATAATCTTATCTAATGAGGTCTGCATATGTCAGATCCTGACAAGTTAATTCAGCTACTCATTTTCATTTCCACCGTCTAGCAATTTTCAGTCAACTGTGACATTCACTATTTAGATGCTTTTCACACACTATTCAACTCTGACTCTCACCTCCCCTTAGGTTTATCACACGTTGATTCACACTTACGGTTGCTGGCTGGCTATAAAAAGGCCAGCCCTCAGCTCACCGTAGCAGTTGTTGAGTTTTGATCTATACAGATTCTACAACTTCCAGAACCAGAACTCTAAGCACTCGTAGTCCCTGACAGCTTAGATAGTCTCAAATGGATATTCGCTCTTTCTTCTGTGGTGCAAGCTCTTCAAAGTCACCTGGCCACTCAAGTAGCAGTGACACAGAAGATAAAATTGACAGCAATCAATCTGATACTGAGTTTTTGGAGCCAAGTCCTGCCAAGAAAAGATTAATTGTCCATGAGAAGCATGCAAAGGAAAGATTAACTACACATGAGAAAAGCAAGAAAATCACTGCAAGCAGTCGAAAATACAACAAAAAATGGGAAGAGAGCTTCAATTGGCTGATGTTTGATAAAAATTTCCAAGGAGCTTTTTGTAAGGTTTGCAGGAAGAGAGGAATTTCTCTTCAAAGAACAGGAGGAACATGGATCTCAAAACCTTTCACGAACTGGAAGAAGGCAATAGAGAAGATGAAAATTCATGCAAAGAGTGATATTCACCTCCTATCATGTGAAGCAGAGATGGCTGCAGCTACAGCACTACAAGAAGGGTCAGTCATTCAGCAACTCCAACAAATTAATGATGAGGAAAAGTTGAAGAACAGAATGGCCATTAAAGCTCTAATTCGTTGCACCCATTTTCTAGCTCGTCGCCACATTCCCCACACAACAAATTTTGATGAACTTATTGATCTAATCGTAAGTTGTGGTGCAGAAGATTTAAAGGGGTTCCTTGAAAGAGCTAGATTAAATGCAACCTACACATCTAAAGTTGCTGTTGTTGAATTTGTTGAGGCAGTTGGCTTATGGGCTGAAGAATGTTTACTGAAACGGCTTCGCCAAGCTTCCCATTTCAGCATAATGGCAGATGAGTGCACTGATGTGACGACCACAGAAGAGCTTTCAATTTTCTTCCGCTGGGTGAACATGGACGGTCAACCTGTTGAGCACTTCTTGGATATAGTTCCATTGAAAGCTACTGATGCAAAGACTATTTATTCTGCCCTTGTTGAATTCATGAAAGATAAAAACATACAGATTAGCAAGCTGGTGGGTATGGGATTCGATGGAGCAGCTACTTTCTCTGGGAAACACAATGGTGTGCAGAGTCTCCTGAAGAAAATTTCACCTCATGCACTTTTCGTACACTGCCATTGCCATTTGCTACAGCTAGCATGCGTTCAAGCAGCTAATGCTACCAGTGGGATAAAACATGTGTACATCACACTCACCACCCTCTGGAAATTTTTCCACTATTCTCCTAAGCGAGCTGAGAGTCTCAAAGCAGTACAGCAGGTGCTTGACTTACCTGAGCTGAAAGTTGTGAAACCATCAGATACTCGCTGGCTGTCCCATGAACGCTGTGTGAAGGCAGTCAAAGCTAGCTACAGTGCAATTGTGACTGCTCTAAACAATATCTATGAGCAGACACATGCACCTGAAGCTCTAGGTATCAGTAAAGCCTTATGTAGGCCCTCAACTTTAGTGGCCATATACCTCCTTGATTATGTTCTGCCACAAGTGGCGAAGTTGAGCAGAGCTCTCCAGACTGAGAGAATAGACTTGACAGCTATCACCCCTCTTGTTGATGCCACTCTCAATACACTTGATGATGCCATGTTACCTGCTGCTAACTGGGTATTAGAACTGATGGATGCAAAGAATGAGATCGAAGAAGTCACTGACATCACGTTAACCACGGAAAGCATTGCTACATTCCAAGGACAAGTGGCTGAACCGTTTATCAGGATGCTGAAGGCAAACATATCCAGCAGATTTATTTCACAAGATATTGTCTCCTCATTTGGCATCTTTGATCCGAAGAAAGTGCCAGCTGCTGACTCTTCTGACTTCCATACATATGGTGAGGACTTAATAGATGTACTATTAGCTCACTATGGTGCAGAGCTGCCTGCTAAGACTGCTGGTGGAGATGAATACACCAAAGAAGCTCTTATTTCCCGCGAAACCCGAGAGGAGTGGAAAACATTTCGAAGCTACTTATCGAAGAAGCCGAAAGGTAACCTGCACTTGCAGTTGAAAGAGCTCACCACAAGTGATATGCTTAGTGAAATTTTTCCAAACATTAGCACCCTGGCAAACATATGTCTATCTATCCCTGTCAGCACTGCTTCAGTGGAAAGGAGCTTCTCCAAAATGAAACTAATTAAAACACGAATTCGAAATCGAATTGGGCAATCACAATTATCCTATTTGATGAAAATAGCCATGGAGACACCCGAGACGCTCTCATCTACACAATTAAATGACATTATTACAGTATGGAACAAAAAACCTAGACGAATTGCTGTGTGAATATTGTTTATTATTAATTTGGTTTACATTTTTCTCTTAATAAATATCGGTTCTTTCAAAAGGGTGGGGGGCACTTAGAATCCAAGGGGGGGCATTTAGAACCCAAGGGGGGGCAAATGCCCCCTTTCGCCCCCCCCTAAATGAAACCCTGGACTGGCTGAGTCGAGTGAGACTGGCTGAGTCGAGTGAGACTGCTGAGTCGAGTGAGACTGGCTGAGTCGAGTGAGACTGGCTGAGTCGAGTGAGACTGGCCGAGTCGAGTGAGACTGCCTGAGTCGAGTGAGACTGGTCGAGTCGAGTGAGACTGGCTGAGTCGAGTGAGACTGCCTGAGTCGAGTGAGACTGGCCGAGTCGAGTGAGACTGGCCGAGTCGAGTGAGACTGGTCGAGTCGAGTGAGACTGGTCGAGTCGAGTGAGACTGGCCTGAGTCGAGTGAGACTGGCTGAGTCGAGTGAGACTGGCTGAGTCGAGTGAGACTGGCTGAGTCGAGTGAGACTGCTGAGTCGAGTGAGACTGGCAGAGTCGAGTGAGACTGCTGAGTCGAGTGAGACTGGCCGAGTCGAGTGAGACTGGCCGAGTCGAGTGAGACTGGCCGAGTCGAGTGAGACTGGTCGAGTCGAGTGAGACTGGCTGAGTCGAGTGAGACTGCTGAGTCGAGTGAGACTGCCTGAGTCGAGTGAGACTGCTGAGTCGAGTGAGACTGGCAGAGTCGAGTGAGACTGGCCGAGTGAGACTGGCCGAGTCGAGTGAGACTGGCCGAGTCGAGTGAGACTGGCCGAGTCGAGTGAGACTGGTCGAGTCGAGTGAGACTGGCCGAGTCGAGTGAGACTGGCCGAGTCGAGTGAGACTGGTCGAGTCGAGTGAAACTGGTCGAGTCGAGTGAGACTGCCTGAGTCGGGTGACACTGCTGAGTCGAGTGAGCTTGCTCGAACTATACTTCTGGTCGTGTGTTCCAGAAGGTGGGAAGTCTAGGACTAACAACGCTGGCTTCGGCCATGGTCCCAGAAACGTCCAGGACACGCGTGGAAGGCATACGGTCACCCAACTCATCCATATTGAGGAGCTGCTAGCCCTAACACGACGCGTAAGTCCGAAGGTTATTAAAAGTCTGGATTTAGTTGCTTCATATTTGTGGTCCCCCGGAGGGTGAGAGAGAATGTCCAATAGGCGGCTCGCCGTGTCCTGGTCAAGCGCGGCCACAAGGTAGGCATACTTAGTATCATCTGCTGTAATACCACGAATTGTGAACTGAGCTTCCGCCTGTTGGAACCACACCTGAGGTTGGGCAGTCCAGAAGGTTGGTAATTTGATGCTGACAGCATTCTCTGCCATTCTGCTCCAAACAAGCGGTTTGGAGGTCGAGGTCACCACTGTGGCTCTTGTGGCCGATTAAAACTTTATTTTTCTGACAAATGAAGACAAAAATCAAGTATAAGTAGATGAAGGTCAACTACTCACGGTATAGCTAAGTATTTGCCAACAGACAACATCAATTACTTTAATGGGTTCACAACACCCAACATTAATTAAGTTCAATTGAGACAAAGCAGTTCGTTCCATTACGTGTTGCCACACAATAACAACATGTTCAACAAAAAATACTTTCATGTGATTTCCAAGTTCAAGCAGCTGTGAATACATCACCATACAAACCATTACATTGTTATTGTACTAATAGAATTCTTTTTGAATAATTAGCAAGATAGAGTTTATTGAATACATCTTATTTATACAGTGCACACTAATTTATACTGGTGTAGTGAAACTCATCAATTAAGTGTTGCTCTTACATTCTCTAGACATCCTGAACTGCACATGCTCAGTATGAGTGCACTGTGTTGTACTAGTGTAAACTTGATGACGTGCTCATGCTCAGATAGTTCCTGTTGTCTTTACCAGAACTCCGTTACTCAATTAGTGATACTATGGAATGCCATATCTCCAGCAAACACACTACTGTGGGGATACAAACGGAACTGAATGGATTACTTGTATTGATGGCACTTGAAGTCAAGACTACCTTACATGTGACCACTGAGATGCTTGTGGCAGCTCCACACACACACACACATACATACATACATACATACATACATACATACACATATGTACACACATACATACACATGCATACATACTTATTTACACACATACATACATTGTAAACAGGTGATTCTAATGATTTGGTATGCGTATATAATTAATGAATTGATTACTTGTCTTTCTAAGAAATATCATGTCCACAAGTTTCAAATATTTCTAAAGAAGTGCGTGTCTCACTTATGGCTTTCTGGGAATTTCATTGTCCAATTTCTAGAGTTTCATTCTATTAATTTATGAATGAACTAGAGTATATCATAATGGTTACTATGGATATTCTAGTAGAAGACTTCACCAGATGTCTGGAGCTATGTGTTGGTTCTAAGAGAAAAGGGGTTTTAAGTTGGCATGCCAGTTGTGATGCTGTAATACGTCAAAGGTTACTGAGGTCAGCAAGGATGTGGCAGGGACAAGGGGGTTCACTGTGGTCAGTCTCTGTGGCTGCAACTCCTAACCACGTGGAATACCCTCAGGTACTTGCATGCAAAGTGTAATAGGATCGTGTGGTCAACGTGAACTTTTAGTCTGAGTAAAATTCATTTAGTCATGTGTGGTTATATATACCTATATAGCTATACACACATACATTATATATATATATATATGAGCGTTGTATATCAAGAATTCTTCAACTAGCTTGCACACGTCCTACCTAATATGCTTTATACTCTGTGTTTATCAATTATGGCTAGTTAGTGCTTGTCCAAGTCTTCTTTTCTTTTTATTAATTCTCCTATAAGTTGTTTACATGAACATATGGTGGAGTTTTAAAGTTATTGTTTCAGCTTGTATGTCTGCATCTTTAGCAGGTGAATTCAGTGTCCTTGCATGAATGTATAGATGGAGGGCATGGCAGTGCGTGGTGGGGTGAATACTCTGTTTTACTATGATATTTGTTAGCGGCACTGTAGGAACAGTGTGTATTAAGTAGTATTAGCGATAACTAACACAGCATTCAGAGGGGAACGTGATCTGAAGTGATTGTATTACGAGCATTTCCTCTGTGGAGTTGCCGTTGAGAGAGACTAGATTGTTGATGTGGGCATTGATACAGTTGTCCACAGTTTTGTTATATGGAGCAGAGATTATGGAGTCTTGGTAAATTGAGCATCTGTCTGTTGTGAACAAGACTTCAGATAATTCACACAATTGACCAATTATGAAATCGAATGTTAGCTAGTGAACTCATCCAGATGGACCTTCTTCTTTAGTTTGCTGTGGCTCACCGTCTTTGTAAACTTAAAAACATAGTATGTAATAAACAATTGGCTTGGAAGGGAGGGAGATACAGGCAAGTGTGTGATGGAGGGTTTGTTGAGCAGGGGAGAAGAGAGAGTGTGGACTGAGTTTAATGGAAGAGAAGAGAAAGGAGTAAGTGGAGGGAAAAAATATTAGACCCCAGATGGATACAAAAAAAAGAAAAAAGAACAACAACAGCAAAAATAAAAAAATAAAAATCATAGTTTATATACCTCCACTCTAGTCCTGACTGTTTGAATAACAACTCTAGCACATCAATACAGTCAACAGCGAGCGAATCACATAACAAACAAGAAAATACAATATGCAGTTATGAGGAGGATATTGACCACACGCACACACACACACAACTTGCTAGTCCTTCATGTACTATTGTGACTATCAGAACACTCAAGAGGAATGGCGGGAATGGGACCGTTTAATTTGCTGGTCTTTGCAGTGTTGGATTTCAAGTTATTAAGTGTGTGTAACAGTGTAACTTACAGCTGATCCAGACCTGGTTGTTATTTTCATTATGCTTTTGTAAAATAAACTGTTGGAGAAAGTTAAATGTGTGTTTGGTCAAGAGGATCTTTACAGGATCACAACTTGTAAACCACATTTCTTTTAGATTATGATCAGATAAATTATGCAAATGGCCACCAGGATTAGAAGTCATAGCAGTATGTTACAAATAGTAATTAGTAGATTGAATGAATGTGTCCGATTTGGTTGAAATTGATTAAGGTATATGGTATGTTATAGTATTAATATATGTATATAGTATAATATTATGTAGATAATATTTTGGTTTAGTGTATATTGCGTTCATGATTTATTGGCTATTCAGTTAGTTCATTTAGGACATAAAATATGTGTTTATTTAGAAAACAGGACTAGTAGTGGTAAAATACAAGACTGTAAGTGGATCAAAGCTTTTGGTACAGATTTTTACTTGGGAAATGTATTCGGACATAACAGGAAGTACATATGGTTGGAATTATTTCTAGTAAACAACTTTTTTTTAATCTTTCTTTCCTTTTGAGTTTTTTTTCTGCTGATATGTTTATAGGACTAAAGTGAATATTGGATGCTCCAGTTTTTGTAATAACTCCTGATAGATCTGACATAAATTAAACGTTTCTCAGTAATTATTTTATTTATCTGGTAATTCAAATATATTATTATAATATGATTTGGTTCTCCCATAGCACAATACGATCATTATGGGAGTGTTTGTTGTGCCAGGTTAGACGTTAATACATTCCAGCAATATCTGCAGGCATTTGTTTAAAAAAATTGTTACAGAAGTTACAGAAGTTATGGTTGTTAGTTTTTTTTCAACTTTTTTCTATCCTCAGTAGGTGTATGTTTGTGATTGCTTTGAGTAGTGTCAACATCTAAATTGAAATCGGCGCACTATATTAATCACATGGATTTTGTTGGTTCGTGTGCAAACACTAAATTTCCCGTGGGATTCCTAGAAGTCTGGTGCAATGTTGCATTCAATGGTGTGTAACTGAGTGTGTGGAACTTGCCATTTGAAGCAGTGCCATCATCCCAGGGATTGTTGCTTCAAATATTGACTACTCCATAACCAGGTTTTTTTAAAATTGGGTTATTGTTCAAGGGACGTGACAGTTGGCGTACTATTTTTCTTGCCACACCTTTCATGCTGTAGTGAAACAGTGAAGTGAGGATCAATATGTAAGCCTTATGATAATTATTATAGCATGACTCTAATTATTATAGCATGACTCTAATTATTATACCATGACTCTACTGAAACACACATGGAGAAGGAACCACTCTGTGTGTGTGGTCCAGACAATAATATTGCCAAAGTGGGATTGGCCAGACTAGGGGCTAGATATCTGTGACAATACATACTTTGGAACTGCAGAGCATTACATGCACATATCCTATGGGCATGGGAATTTTATAGCCTATCAAGTGTCACAACCTGCAATGCCAACACATCCTGTTAGGAATTAATTTTTAGTTGCCTCTTCCTGTATGCTTGCCATATGAGCCTGTTAGCAAGCTGCTGCTGCATCAATTGTATAGCTTCTATGTTTGAGCATTCACATCTTCTACCAACAGTTTGCTAACATGGATTCTAATTCTTCCAATTTCTCTTGTCTTGCAAGAGATTTATTGAGTCGAGACAGTGTCACAGAAAGTGAGTGGTCCTTGAGTGAAGCAGAGAGAGGCTCAGCTGGAGTTTACATCATATCTACTATCCTTTTTCTCTGCACACTCATTGGTATTCCTCTCAATGCAGCTGTCTTAGGAGCTCTCATTCACAACAAGTTTTGGAAAAGTCCCTCTTTGTTCCTTCTCTTCAACCTAGCCCTGGTGGACCTTCTTTCTGGTGTCTTCATATTTATCTTCATGGTGGTACCAGGTCTGTCTGGAGGAGTGTATACGTTTGGTAACAGTGACTATGAGCGTTGCAATTCCTGTCAAGCTGGAGTTGTGATGGTCATATGGATGCTCTATACTGCCATACATATCGTGGGTGCTATGTCACTGGATCGACTTATCTATATCAAGAAACCACTGCAGTACGATAAATGGGTCACGGTTCCTCGTCTGGTAGTTGTTGTAATTATTATCTGGCTGGTTTGTTTTGTCTTGGCTATTCCTCCATTGTTTGGATTTGGTGTGATTGGATTCAGTCCAATAGTTGGAACTTGTTCCACAATATTTCAAGCTCGGTCTCATGTTGGTCCTGGTTATATCTACGTGGCACTACTAGTCATAGAAGTCACTATCCCCCTGGGAATCCTTGTTGTGTCTAACATCTGGCTTCTCTGCTTTGTACGCAAAGGTATAAAAAATCGCTTTTCCAACACCTACCATGAAAATAGTAATGCTACAATATTAGAAGTGAACAAGCAAGCCAAGAAAAAATATGTGGCCCAGCAAATTCGTATGGTGAAAGTATTTGGGTCCATTTTTATTTCAAACTTTGTCACTTGGATTCCCATCATATTTGTACTGATTGCTATAACAACTGCAGACATCCCCCCAGCAGTGTTCGGTCTAGTCTTCTTATGCTTCTTGGTGCAGTCTGTCATTCACCCAATGATTGAATCCTTACTTTCAGCAAGAATACGTAAAATAGCACAGAAATTGTTCTGTAGATGCCGTAGGCGTGAAGGGCCTGTAACAGCTACCAAGATGTCTACCCTGAGCAATAGTGGAGTGCATACCATTGGCAAATAAAGGATAGAGGGAACGATGAATCAACTTTTAATGTTGCACTGTTTATGTTTGCTTACTATTAGTTGATTTTTATAAGCATTATGTGAATAGTAACAAAATTTCATTTATCTTAGAACTAAATTTTAGTTAATTTTTTTCTGATTATTGTGTCTGGGTTACTTAAAGTGTTGATGAGCATTTATTAGGTATAGTTAGTATATTCTTGCTTGGGGATGGAGTAATAATGCTTGTAAGGGCCATCAGAAGAGGTATTGACCCTTTACAGTTCAGAGGAAGTAAAGGGTCTGCAATGCCAGCGGTCCACTCTTGTCTACATAAAAGTACCATTGTGATGAACTGGATACATACAAAACTGGTATAATAATGTTCACTGCAAATCTTGATTTTTTTTCTCAGTAGCCTCCTAACTTAACGCTGTAAGCTGTTTCAATTCAGTCATTTATTTTGTTTTAGAAGTATCCCTAATATGTTGTTTCATCTGCTATTTTTGACTCACTAGTTACTATCTATTACAGTTGGACCTGATTATAGTCTCAGGTCTTACCTAGCAGACTAGGCCAGGAACTCTAACTTCAAATAACTTGTCATAGTATGTGGCTGGTAGTTACTTGGGTTCCCTTTTTCTGCAGTGGCAACTATTTCTATGGCATCGCTTTTAAAGTGGTTTACTTCCTGTTTCTTTCATCTTCCTTTTTTTTTTCTTCCCTTTCTTTCATCTACCTTTTATTATTATTATTTTTTGTATAAGCTGGCAATCGTGTGATTTAGAACATCTACTGGTGCCTCACTACCTGGAGGACTTAACTTAATGTGAATGGTTTAATGTTTTGTCGATGATTTGGAAATGTTTTGTCCAAGTTATTTCTACGAACTTCTCTTATCTTAGTCACTAATGTTAACTTACTGCTTTCTGGAGTTTTATAACTTTTTCATGCAATAAATGGAATTGTTATATAAACCCTGTTTTCTACCTTCCCAGTAATTTTAATTGTGTTGTGATGTTTATGGGACTTAAATTTTTCTTTCAAATTTTATTTTATATTATTACGACCTGGACCAAGATTATGTGGCCTTCAGCTACAGTTCTGATGACAGAAGCAATTTAATTGTGATAAACCATAGCCATTGCGTTTGATTATAACATCAGTGGATATTCTTAGAAATACTTGTGCTTGTTGTTTGCACCAATTACATAATAGGTATATTTTAAAGAGGTCAAGGTAGACTCATGATAATTTAACTGTTGATGATACTTTATCTAACTTTCTGGTTGTAGAATAAAATGAGCTAACAAAATATTGTTTGGTGCTATGTGGTTGCTTATGTTTTTTTGAAGAGTCTATTGGCATACCTTTTCATGCATGTAATACTAATGCTACCTATCAGACAAGACTCTACAATAGGATGAATTATAGACTGTGACAGGAAACAGAGAAACACCATGGAGTAGATTCCTGGGGGTGTGTTGCTGCTGCTACCGATCCCTATGACGACCAGTGCTGCAATGATAGGGAGCCAAGTAGCAATGTTGCTGATGAAAATAGAAGCAAACATCTTCACCATGCGTAACTGTCTTTTATTGTATACAGATTTCACTCTTTGATTATGTTCACGCGAGGAAGAAGATTGTACCGATACGGATACTTGATCCATCTTTAGTCTCTTTTTGAATGTCTTGCGTAAGACTAAGAGTAACCATATGTTTGCTGTGAATAATACAACAAGTGGAAATGTCACTTCCAGGATCAGGAACAACATGTAATAATATGGAGGATGTATGCTCATCTCTGAACTCAATAGAAGAGAACATGTCCCAAGATTCTGTGAAAATGCTATCACTCCAAACTGAAACGAAGGAGGTGTAGACAATATAATGCAGAGTATCCAAATAACTAAAATGGCCGCAACAGTGCGTGGTACGGTGACAATTTTATCGTAATGGAGAGGTCTCACAATATACACCAGTCTATCCACTGACATGACAGCTAGGAGGTGTATGGAGACGTACAGTAAACAGATAATAGTCATCACTCCAGCATAGCAAGTCAGGCAGAGTTGGTAGTCAGATTGTCCAAGTGTATACCTCCCTCCAGCAAGTCCTGGGGCCGTTTGGAAAGGCATCACCAACAGACATGTCAGAAGGTCTACTAATACAAGATTAAATAGTAGGAAACTAGAAGGCTCTTTGTAAAATTTGTCTCTACAGAGTCTAATCAGGATTACGGAGTTCCATGGCAGTCCAATTATCACAAATGCTAGAAGAATAATGGAAGTAGCCAAACTTGATTCTTGGGTTGGATTATCAGGATTTAAAATCCAAGCTTCTTCAGTAATTCCATCACCACTAGAATCTTCAGTAAAACAAATAAGGCTTGTATTCATGTGAAATCACACATATATGACTTGAGAGAAAGAAAACGAGTACTCACTTTAATTTGAGCATAAAGTAGAGTTAAGCTGCAATATAAACTCTTGAAGAATCAATATGAAATAAACAGATTCCTGGAAGCCTTTGGTAATTGAATTCATTAATTGTACTTACCCTGGCATCCTCTGTCTTTGATTCAAATGGTGCAATGTTTCAGTTCATTGAACCTTTAAATTGAGAATGGCAATACATTTCTTATTATAGCCTTTAAATAGATTCTGAGTATATAATTATTATTTTTTTAATACTAATTCAGTGTACAAATCAAGCCTGGCTATTTTACTCAACTGTAATTTGGTTTTTATTTTTTTTATTAAGTCTCTGTTCTTTATGCTTACCTACACCACTATAGTATTGGGTTTTAGAAGCTACTGAAAATTAGACCAAAAGCATATTATATTTAAAAAAATGTTGACATTACAGAATATTTCAAATCATTGAAATCCTCAGCTATTAAAGTCTAGCTAACTTATCTCTTACACGTTCTTTCTCTCCTTGAAAATAAGATTATTAAAGTTTTGCTCTTCACTTTATATTATTATTATTATTATTATTATTGTTATTATTATTATTATTATTATTATTGTTATTATTATTATTATTGTTATTATTATTATTATTATTATTATTGTTATTATTATTATTGTTATTATTAGTGTTATTATTATTATTATTGTTATTATTATTATTATTCATTATTACCCCGCCATACCGTGGAGCTTGATGTATAAACTGTTGTAAATAGGAACAGAGTAGCATAAGGTATTTTTATCCATTGTTATTGCCACACTTGGTTTAGTTATCAGATCACTTATTTTTACTTTTATACGTATACCACCACCATTGTTGTTACTGACGACTCTTTACTAACCCTGCTTAGCACACACATTGCTGGTGGTTTTATAGCTGACGAGACTTTATCAACTCACTTGACGAGGCTTTACCAACCCATTTGATGATGCTTTACCAAGCCAATTACCAATGCTTTACCAACCTGACTCAGCTCCTGAATTATTCATGAATACACACACTGTTGTCGTTATGGACACTCAAGTGTATTATGTATTATCATATAGATTGTTTATTTATTTATTATTATTTATTATTATTAATTTTATTATTATTATTATTATTATTATTATTATTATTATTACTATGTATGCACAATGGAATGACTACAGTGGTGCATGTTTGATCACACTCATCAGTTCACATCCCTTCATGTCAAAGCTCTTTAATACAATAAAAAATGGAAGCTTTGAATAGTGACTACAATCTTTTCTCTCAATTATGTTTCTGAGGTCAAATACTATGTGATGGCGTAGACACATTTCTCTTATCTTTATCATAATATGGAGGAATATTCTGTCAGTGTGGAAAGATGTCAGGGTGTCCAAAAATTGATGATGGAGCTGCCACCAGAATTCTTGCTGCCTATCTCATTCCTCAGTTAAAACGCTTCTCATCTCCCCCAGTTTTCCAAACTAGGTTAAACACTAACCTTTACCAAGTCAACCCTCTAAGCTGGCTAACACTATCCAGGTTCCCCCTTCAAGGTTAAGACTCTTAAAGATTGTGATAGACTGAAGCAAGAACTAAACAGAATAATAAGACTGGTCAATATATATTTATGACCAGTGGATGCCGAGGTGAATAGAAGTTAAAATAGTTATTAATACTTTAGAAATGTGACGATAATATATCCACAGTCAGCAAAAGATGATATAATTAATGTTTTAGCCCAACTAAAAAGTGGAGCTGCTGCCATACAAATGGTGCATCCAGGAATTAGCAAGAACATTTCAGTATTGTGCCAAGTTAAATTTCTTTCTTGAAAAAAAAAAAAAAAAAAAAAAAAGGACAATAACATCAACTTAAAACACAGAAATAATTGATGTAGTTTTGTATACTTCCAAAGACCCAAACCACTTATTCAAAAGGTAGAGGATGTATGTATGACTACTCTAGGAAATAGGAAGGCTTTGTTTATTTGCAGAAAACAATAAATTTTTAGAGCAAATTAAATATCATCCATGCATCAGTTGCTGTACGGAAAGACAAGAGACACTGCTTGTGTGCACAGTAAATACTGTACTGTTTGTCCTGATGAGCTGTGGCAATTGGATAAAGCCTAACTTTAAATTCTATCAGTGTTTAGTGAAAGCCTTTGAAAGCCTTTTGCTGATGGAAAGTGATAAAAGTAAACCAGGAAGTAGTTTTTAGTCTTGAAAATGTAGCACCAACACAAGCATCACTCTAACAGCATGTAAAGCTAGTCAGGTCACTAGCATAATGCTGGAATAAAAGCTTCTTGAGAATGTGGTTAGTTCAGTCATTCTCGGCTGAAACAATTACTATAATAGCAGTTTTACTCTGTTTTAAAATATTGGGTGTTAAATGGAGTAAAACTGCTATTATTGTAATTATTATGTATACTTTTTCCACGGCTGCATAGTATGCTATTTATTATGAATGACTCGGTGCCTATGGGTGTAGCTAGTACCTTTCACTTTAGTATTTATGTCAAAGTCTCGACACACTCTCTGAATACTGTCACTCAATCCTGCCATGTATGGAATTGTAAAGAATTGAAGCTTTCTTTTGCTCAGTATCTGTAACTTCTCTATAGAAGGTATCTTTCTAGAACCAATCCTAGTTGCTGCATTGTCGTAACCACAACATACTTTGAAGTACTTTGTGTATGAATCCTTCAAGTTTCCGCTATTATGGTTACTCTCCTAGCTCTCTGATTTCATTCCTCTCTTAAATTATGAATAGGATATTGTGAGACTTAAAGTGAAAATAACAATCATTGCATATAAACTTGGAGGTTCACAAAATTTCAGTTTTTTGGTCACAAATATATATCTATATTTCAATTTTGGCACCCTTCATCACAGCATAAGTGAGTATAAGACAGGCCTTGTAAGATCAAGTCCATAGTATATTTTAATAGTTTCTAGCTATTGGTCTCTATGGTAAATTTTCATAAAAATCACTATTTGCCATTCATTAGTAGTGAGTAACTCAGTGAAATTGTGAATTTTTTATTTCGTTGACCAATATTCCAGAAATACATATGTGTAATCTTACATAGGGCTTTATGGGTGTAAAATTACTTTCTGGCATTAGTTTTTCAATAGAAGTTAAATTTTACGTGGTATTGCTAGTATTGTGCATTTAAATATTATGCTAGGCTAGAGAAGTAAGAAATTGGTGCGGCCCCACACCCAATTAACTAGACCCACTCATTTACTAAATTAATGAAAAGACAATATAGATTTGAATCCAACAGCTGCATTTTTCCCATTTGAATATCCTTTCAAAAACAGCTTATTAAATAGCCGCAAAAAATCACTCCAATTAATCCAGTACAAGCACATTTATTGTTATAATGCAATTCCATGATGAAATTATCAGTGAGGTGAGTGTCCCTTTGCATTCTCTTGTACTGTTTCATTGCGTGAGAGCTACATATTGGCATATTGATACGCCAAATAAATGATTGTTTTTGCCTGAGGAATGATTTAGTAATAGCTATAGCTAGTGTATAGTAGCACTGACGGTTTGCACCTTTGGTACATTATTGTACAATGCAAATTAGTTTTATAAACAATCAGTAGATTCACATCAAATAATTAATTTGTTATGTATGGAATAGTGAGAACCAAACCTTTCTTTGCTCAGTATCTGTGTGATCTCTAGAAGGTAACTCTTTAGAGTCTGCCCTAATGGTTGTGTTGTCATAACCATTATTTTGAAGTACTTTGTGTAGGCGTTTCTCTTCTACCTTCGAGTTATCACTCATATTACTTAATCTCCTAGCACTTTGTATGAAAACATGAAGGAAGAAGAGAAGCACCTACACAAAGTACTTCAAAGTAATGGTTTTAACAACACAACCATTAGGGCAGGCTCTAAAGAATTACCTTCTAGAGATCACACACATACTGAGCAAGAGAAAGGTTTGATTCTTACTATTCCATACATAGCAGGATTGAGTGAGAGCATTCAGAGAGTGCGTACAGACTTTGGCACAGTGTGGTAGAAACTGAGTTGGAATTTCTTTGTTGCAGCTCAAGAGACTAGTAGTTCGATGCCACCAGGAGTCTACAGCTTCCCAAGTTTCAAATCGGGAAGACCAGGCTCTATATTTCATCAATCCCAGAGCTAATCAAACCTAAGAATTAATGCCCCAGTAAAGTTAGCTCAGATGTAGTTTAAGCTTAAATATGAACCAGGTAGAACTCAACGGAAAAAGAACAGACAACAAGTATTTATTGAGAGATAAGTGAATGGTTGGTACAGGAGATAATGTGTTATTGTTCAAGGAATGTGACAGTTGGCATACTCTCTTTCTGGTGCCACACCTTTTATGTTGCAGTCAAACATGACCAAAGTTTTTTTTACAAGTACACTGCTACTTTTTTTTTTTTAATCAAGGGGTATATCAGATAGTCCTTGTTGCCAATTGGTCAGACACTGATCATACAAGTGAGGATGTTATGTAAGCCTTTGATAATCATTCTAGCACGACTCTACTGAAACACACATGGGAAAAGGAGCCATTGTGTTTGTGTGTGGTTCTGACAATAATATTGCCAAAGTAGGATTGATCATTTTATAAAAATCTAGACTTATTAATATTTTGAAGTAGTAGAAGCTTAAAACTTGCACAAGGATTAGTCACACCTCATGCCTCAATACTGGACTAGGGGCTAGATATCTGTGACAATACATACTTTGGAACTGCAGTGCATTACATGCACATATCCTGTGGGTAGTCTCGCGGGCCAGACCCTTTACCTAATCGCTCTGCTCAGAAGGGTCTGGTTACGCACCCTTTTGGTAATAGTGAATTAAACCTTGCGGGTTTTCTTACTGTCCTGTCATAAATCTTTGCGAGCTGGTGTTGTATGATGGAGGTTCTAGCTGAGGCTATGCCAGTAGTGTGCGAATCAGTCACTTCAATTATTGTCCTTTTTTTGGAACTCTCCATTTTTAGGATGCTCTTCAGCTCGGAGCTCATAGAAGAACAAGTGCAGAGGTGGGACTAGCTAAAAATTGTTGTATGCACATTTTATAGACGCCCACACACAATTAAGCTTGACATAAGAAGTACACATTTTATACATTCCCCCAGAATCCTGGGGAAAGTTACCAAACGAATGCATTAGGGTAACCAGACCCTTCCGAGCGGAGCAATTAGGTAAAGGGTCTGGCCCGCGAGACTAATCCTGTGGGCATGGGATTCTTATAGCCTATCAAGTGTCACAACCTGCAATGCCAACACTTCCTGTTAGGAATTAATTTTTAATTGCCTCTTCCTGTATGCTTGCCATATGAGCCTGTTAGCAAGCTGCTGCTGCATCAATTGTATAGCTTCTATGTTTGAGCATTCACATCTTCTACCAACAGTTTGCTAACATGGATTCTAATTCTTCCAATTTCTCTTGTCTTGCAAGAGATTTATTGAGTCGAGACAGTGTCACAGAAAGTGAGTGGTCCTTGAGTGAAGCAGAGAGAGGCTCAGCTGGAGTTTACATCATATCTACTATCCTTTTTCTCTGCACACTCATTGGTATTCCTCTCAATGCAGCTGTCTTAGGAGCTCTCATTCACAACAAGTTTTGGAAAACTCCCTCTTTGTTCCTTCTCTTCAACCTAGCCCTGGTGGACCTTCTTTCTGGTGTCTTCATATTTGTCTTCATGGTGGTACCAGGTCTGTCTGGAGGAGTGTATAAGTTTGGTAACAGTGACTATGAGCGTTGCAATTCCTGTCAAGCTGGAGTTGTGATGGTCATATGGATGCTCTATACTGCCGTACACATCGTGGGTGCTATGTCACTGGATCGACTTATTTATATCAAGAAACCACTGCAGTACGATAAGTGGGTCACGGTTCCTCGTCTGGTAGTTGTTGTAATTATTATCTGGCTGGTTTGTTTTGTCTTGGCTATTCCTCCATTGTTTGGATTTGGTGTGATTGGATTCAGTCCAATAGTTGGAACTTGTTCCACAATATTTCAAGCTCGGTCTCATGTTGGTCCTGGTTATATCTACGTGGCTCTACTAGTCATAGAAGTCACTATCCCCCTGGGAATCCTTGTCGTGTCTAACATCTGGCTTCTCTGCTTTGTACGCAAAGGTATAAAAAATCGCTTTTCCAACACCTACCAAGAAGATGGTAATGCTACAATATCAGAAGTGAACAAGCAAGCCAAGAAAAAATATGTGGCCCAGCAAATTCGTATGGTGAAAGTATTTGGGTCCATTTTTATTTCAAACTTTGTCACTTGGATTCCCATCATATTTGTACTGATTGCTATAACAACTGCAGACATCCCCCCAGCAGTGTTCGGTCTAGTCTTCTTATGCTTCTTGGTGCAGTCTGTCATTCACCCAATGATTGAATCCTTACTTTCAGCAAGAATACGTAAAATAGCACAGAAATTGTTCTGTAGATGCCGTAGGCGTGAAGGGCCTGTAACAGCTACCAAGATGTCTACCCTGAGCAATAGTGGAGTGCATACCATTGGCAAATAAAGGATAGAGGGAACGATGAATCAACTTTTAATGTTGCACTGTTTATGTTTGCTTACTATTAGTTGATTTTTATAAGCATTATGTGAATAGTAACAAAATTTCATTTATCTTAGAATTAAATTTTAGTTAATTTTTTTCTGATTATCGTGTCTAGGTTACTTAAAGTGTTGATGAGCATTTATTAGGTATAGTTAGTATATTCTTACTTGGGGATGGAGTAATAATGCTTGGAGTAATAATGCTTGTAAGGGCCATCAGAAGAAGGTATTGACCCTTTACAGCTTGTATGCAGCTTCCAGTTAACAATTAACCTATGAATTGAAATCTCACAAAATATAGTTAAATAATAAATGGCTTGTAGAATATTCAGGAGTAATTGCTTCACTTTGCAAGGATAATGTGCTTTCATCATACAACTTCACGAATTAACTTATTGTGTGGGTTGTAAACTCCAGAGAGTTGCAGCATAAAAGTGTTATCAGTGTTGCTGGGCAGATGGTACATAGGATGACAACTTCAGTAGCACAAATGAGACTAAAACTGAGCAGTTTAAATATAATTTCTACTCAGTTCTCAGCAACAAAGCCAACCAATGTTCATAATCTCAATAGCACCGATGAGCTACACTCCACACACACTTGTTTATTGTTCGCCAAATCCCAGTTGAGACCCAATGCTCTGCTGTCATTTATTTTAGCATTATACAGATATCTTAATAGCTATACATATATCACCATCAATGAAAGTATTAAAATAGCGAAAACATACAGTATAGGTAAATATAAAAACATGTTTGTGCTAAAGGAATTGAAGTAATCAGAAATACTACATCAAAATAATTTTATCAATTTCAATGTTTTATTCACTATGATGATAATTTATTTTTAGAAGTTTTCTTTCAAATTCAACTATATCTCTTTCAGTTTCCTATCACATGGTTTTGATGATCAGATTAGCATCTCTGTAACCTTTGAATTGTAATTTGATTATCTAAAAATCACTGTAGAATTTCCCTTTATGGCTTCTAATTCTGCTTGTTGCAAACTGGATGGGGGTGGCCTATCTTAATCACACCCAGTCATACTATTTTGCACCCTCATGGTTGGCTTATTTAAGCCATCTTCTACAGGACAAATAAAGAACATCAATATACATTGGTATCTAGAACAATGCCAGGTTTTGTTTGTTTGCAAAGGATAAAACAAATGTTGTGCATTAGAATCCTGTTTTATTAAAATGCTGGATTCAAAAATGAACATAAACCAGGGCACTCTATCGAGTGAGTGTGATTGTCTGGTTGATAAGATACTGAAGAGCATTCATCACATAATAGCAATCTTTTGTCCCAGCACATTTGCATCCACAGTATCCCCTATCATAAACATTTTAACCTTTATATTCCCTGGGCACCTCAATATTTTGTACAGTGATGATGACATCTGCAATATAATAGTAGTTTGTCAATATGCTTCGGTATGGCCTTCTAATGAGTTCCATATTGATTGTTAGACCAGTCATTGTGGTGGAGTGGGCACAAGACTATATATTTTAATAAGTATCTGAAGTTATTCCCAGAGCACCTTTTTACCCACTTAGTTTAGTACTCATTCGTTATCTTCTGTAATCTATTCTATAGTCTTGCTATATTAGATGGAAAGTGACTCCAAACCATTTGTGTAGTACAACTGGTCCAACCCCACTCTTACTATTGGAGTAACCACTTCACAACTCCAACAAATTCTCACCTGATTTTAATTGATATACCTTCAATTTCCTGGAGAATCTCCATTTATAATGTGAGTCATACAGCAACTTGCCATTGGGATTCTGGCTTGTAAATCTGGTAGTTCACTTTTTATACGGCATCAGTTCTGTGCATATAGAATTGTAGCATGGATACAGGTTTTTGCCTCAGTTCAAACTTGAGTCGTGAAGATGTTACTGAAGAAGCATGGTCCCTCAACGCAACTGAGAGAGGGTCTAATAGTGTGTATGCAATTTCTTCCATTCTCTTTATCTGCACAGTTGCAGGAAGTCTGTTAAATATCTTTGTTTTAGCAGCTCTGGTTTATAACAAGTTTTGGAGAGTTCCTTCCACTTTCCTTCTATTTAATCTGGCTCTAGTGGATCTTCTGACCTGTGCCTTTATTTTACCTTTCATGACCGTAGCGGGATTTGCAGGAGGAGTATTCATTTTTGGTAGCAGTGACTATGAACGTTGTCATTCTTGTCAAGCCGGAGTTGTGATAGTAATATGGATGCTGTACACTTCCATGCATATTATTGCTATAATGTCTCTTGACCGACTTATCTACATAAAGCGACCGCTGCAGTATGACAAATGGATCACTATCCCTCGCATGGCTGTTATACTACTGGTAATATGGATTTTTTGCTTGCTACTATGCATCCCTCCTCTGTTTGGCTTTGGAGTCATAGGATTCAGCAGAGTTGTAGGGACATGTGCACCGTTGTTCACCACCCGGTCCCACTTAGGACCTGGCTATTATTATATTGGATTTCTGGTGTTAGAAGTCATGATTCCTCTTGGCGTCTTGGTCATATCTAATATCTGGCTTCTCTGCTTCGTCCGTAAGGGGATAAAAAGCAGATTTGAAAACACCTACCAGGAGAAAGGAGATGCTAGAATATCGGAAGTAAACAAACAAGCAAAGAAAAAGTACATTGCTCAACAACTTCGGATGGTGAAAGTCTTTGGCTCTATTTTTGTTTCTAATTTTGTCACTTGGTCTCCAATAGTTTTTGTATTTATTGCTATGGCAGCTATTGGTCTAAGTAATGTGCCTCCAGCTGCATTAGGCATTGTGTTTTTTTGCTTCCTAATCCAGGCAGTAATCCACCCAATGCTCGAGTCTCTTCTTTCTGCTCGAGTGCGGAAGATAGCCAAGAAGATTTTCTGCGTGCGTTGCATGAAAAAGAGCATTGAAAACATCACTCAAAGGTCCACTTTGTGCAATAGTGGAGTTCACAACTCTGATAATTTAGAGATGAGCACTAAAATTAAGTAAAATTGTATCAAAGTGTGTATATTTTTATACCTGGTTTTGTAGTGTGTAATTGTGCTTTTGAGACTATCTAGTTTATACATGTGGTTCAGTATGCTTTTTATTATTATTATTTTTTGATGAGTATTAACTTATATAGTAATTACAACATGGGTGTTATCATTTTATCTAATAGTAGTGAGTGGTTGAGTAGACCATTTGGAGTACTCAAAGAGTCTTATCTAGATGTGGGAATGACTTATTAAGCAAATACCACAGTTATCCAACTAGTGTATTTATCTGTTCACCTTTTAAAAAAACTGGAAAAATTTTGTTTTACAAATAGTTGTCTCTTATGCACACATTTTTTTTTCTCAGAGTGGATGAGCTGCATGAACTAATAGGCTTTGACAGAATAAAGAAGGTTTAATAGCAGTAGCTAGAAAATTGGAAGTCAAGTTAAGGGGCTAGGTGAAAAGCGAACGACCCCTAAAAACAGCTTTTCCTAGGTTGTTAAGAATAGCAAGAAACTCTATTTGCTATGGACCCTTTTCCCATTAGTTGGATCACTCTACCAGGAGTTTATAGCTTCTTGTTTTACAACCTCTGAGGTTATTAAGCTTTTGAAGGGTGCTTTCTAGAGAAGAAGAAAGGACAAACAGTTAGCTATCTGTGCAGCCATTTTCCTTAGGATTGTAAGTAGATAATGTAGTTTTGATATAAAAAATATAAATCTTTCAGGAAGCATTATGGGGGGGGGAAAAACTTAAACAAAGCTTTCAAGATCTTTTTTTTTTGTTTTGTTTTTTGCATGTACTAAAACTTAAACATGTCTGAAATCTATAAACCAAAGCAACACTAGAAATTGTAATAATAATTTTGTAATTATTCTGCAGAGATTCTGTAATCTGTTATTCTTCATATTTAATTAACTTTCCTTCACTGCACAGGAGAACATTGAAATCAGATAGTTATTTTCACATTCTGTAAGAGAAGTGTTTGTGTAGTGCGAAGAGAATTTTTTCTACCAATATCTGTGGCTGTTGCTGCAGATTCAGGAGCTAAAGGTACTTTTGTGGAAATAGTCACCTCATTAATGGTCTAAATAATTGACAGTAAGTTAAAACAACTGATTATAGTTTCAATTAGCACCAATGCTGGTCTAAATAATTGACAGTAAGTTAAAACAACTGATTATAGTTTCAATTAGCACCAATGCTGGCTGTAGTTCTGTAATTATTCCACACCCATATTTGTTCTTAGCAGTTACAATATTTGGTTGCCACCGGGAATTTAGCCCAGGACTGCTTGCTTAATGCACAGGTGCTCTGCCACTGAGCTACAACAACTAGCCGGCAAACAAACACTCCAATTCTATTTTATATGAAAATTCTTTTTTTTCAAAGATTCTTTTTATTCATGTCTTACAAAACTAAGGTTGGATTGAGCTGAAAACAATATCATTAGCACCTCACGCCTGAAGCGGTGGTAAGGAGTGTAGTCAAGAAGGAGCATTTCTTAAGGGTGTAGTGAGACGCCAGCCACATTAGTCATTTAATGAAGCGGACACTATGGAGTAATTGTAGCCTCCTAAATAGGACTCAAGCAGCTTACATAATTCATGCATAAAAATAATGCAGAGGAACATAAATTTACTTTTGGGGGGGGGGGGGGCAATTACAAACACCCATGTCACCATGCATATCTGACTACATTTTTGACAAAATTAAAATACAGAGTCAAAATTTGTGTACAAAATATTTCCTCACACATTTATTCCGTCCAACAGATTCTATTGTGAACTTCAGTTTATCCATCATTATTGTGGGAATGCAGTAACTCAACTTGGTTCAATAAAGAGCTGACTGAATATGATTTGAGTCATTAATAGAATTCATTCAGTTGTTGTAGTCATTAGTCATCATGCAAAGTTTGCATATATTTGGACACGTCATGAAACATGATACTTACATCTTCTAGTTGCTTTGCTCTGATACAAATTTAGCTCCGGGACTTTTGGTTTTACACAAACTTGCACATTTTACTGAAAGTCAGAAAACTAAGAAGTGATTGTGGTTTTTCATTTGAACTGTTACTGATTTTTTGTTTTGTTTTTCATTTCTCTATCCATGGAACATCAATCTGTTAGCTAACTTTTCAGTTTCTTTTTGGCTGAAAAGCATTGACTTGGGACTCCAAGACATTTAAACACCAACATGCTCAGAAACTTCAGATATTGACAGAATTTGCCCTTATAGCGACTGGGTTGTTGTTATGTATTGGTACATTCCAGCAGTAATCTAGCTGCCACAATAATTTAATTAACTTGAAGTGGAATTTCTATGTACAATTTATACATTTTTAACAATACAGTACTTTTAGTGACTATTTTAGCTACATGTGTGAGTATATTTTTGTTTTTGTTCTTTTTTGTTCTTTTTTTCACATTAATTTCATTATTAGATAATGAAAAATCATATAATTTGCACATGTAATCATGTACAATTGCCTCTTATTACATAAATAGTGTGAAATCGTGGGGGGGTTTGGGGTGGCCTCCCTTGTTTTTCCACCTTGGTGATAAAAAAACATTGTCAACATCTGAATAGCATTTATTAGAGTTCTCATTTTTTCCCCTCAGGCCTTTCTTGCCAGTGAGGGTTGTGCACATGAAGCCTGTTGGTCTATCATTATCTACTTGTAGATTAGTGACAGAGGGCACAAATGATTGGAGTAAGATGATTAGTTAATAAAGACAACATTGTGTATCATATCTTGAAAGTTTACCTTCTTCAAAGTTCAAATTTTAGACTATTAGAGATAGGTAATGTAAATAGTCTGCCATGCAGGTAATATTACCCATGTAAGACTAGATCCATGAAGTTAGTCTTGAAGTAATCCAATGGGACATGGGTTAGGGTTCACTTCGTATTGGGGTATGGAACGTCTGATTTAGTTATTCTAAGAAACTCCGTAACAGATCCTATATTTAACTAGATATGCTGTCAGTCTGAAGCACTAGTATTTTCAGTAACACTTTCAATGTAACTTTGCCAGTATTGTATTTCGCAAGTTCATGCTAATAGTTACTTTCATAAAGCATTGCTGATTATAATAGTACACAAGACATTTCCAAATCACTGGATATCACGTGATAGGCTAATGTTGAAGTCCAAAGGTGACCTGTGCTTTGCAAAATGTTTACTTCATTACCAATCATACAGCTTTTAGCTTTTTTCTTATGTACTTAGCTATGTCTATAAAAGTAATGTTCCACCATTCATGTGTGTTTCATCTTTACAGTTTCTGTTATTTGAGTAACACTTTACCAGAGTCTTTCAAGCATAGTTTCTTAATTGACAATTGTAATAATATAAAGCAATTACAAAAGCTTTGTGACAATGCCTTGTTTAATAGCACTTATAAATGTAAGTATCATTGTGAGTGCAGCTAAGAGCTACTATACAGCCAACTAGACAACTAGCTACCAAAGTTGGGCTGCATTCAGCTAATGTGTGAATAGAAGTCTGCAATGGTCTGCTGTAAGTCAGTATGTCAGGTTCTTTTTTAATGTTTGTTCTTGTTACAATTGATGAAGCTATGGATGCATGAGATGCCACAAGTTCCTAGTAGACAAGATTCCAGAACTGGGTGAATGACCGACTGAAAGAAAGGATAGAAATATCATAGAGAATACTCCAGAAGGGACGCTAGGTAGTACAATAATTGGTACAAGAGCCGTTACTATGGGGACCCAGGTGACATTATTGCTGATAACAATAGAAGCAAACAGTTTCACGATTCGCATCTGTTGCCTGTTGTACACTGATTTCACTATTTGATTATGCTTGTGTGAAGAAGATCTCCTTCCTGAATAGGTTACTTGACTTATCATGAGACTCTTTTAGATGTCTTTCGTAAGACTAAGAGTAACCATATGTTTGCTGTGAATAATATAATAAGTGGAAATGTCACTTCCAGGATCAGGAACAACATGTAATAATATGGAAGTCTACTAATGCAAGATTAAATATAAATAGTAGGAAACTGGAAGGCTCTTTGTAAAATTTGTCTTTGATCTGTTTAACAAGAACTCCAAAATTCCATGGTAATCCTACTACCATAAATAGAAGTAAAATAACTGACGTTACAAATGCAGTAGTTGCTGTGTCACTTGTAGAATTCAGTGACCATGCCTCTCTTGTGACTTCATTATATTTTAGATCCCCTGTGAAGCATATAATAGTAGTATTCATCTTTTGCTAGTAGTGGTAATTTATTTTATCATGGTGAGGTTGTAGTGGATCATTGCACATGGAATATGTGTATGTGCATGTAAAAAAATGTATCATGACATGGTATGTCTCCGGGAAGATTGAATATAGGACGAACATCCCAAAATATTGCGGTATAAAACAATTGTATTTGTGACGTTTAACAGTTAGATTGAAGTACAAACTGTTATTGAAAGTGATTTGGTATACACTAGGCTATCTGTTTTGGGATTAGTGAATGTGTGTATATTCCTTACACAAACAAAGATTTCAGTAGCTATTGAGAATTATGTATAGCTTGTGTAATTTTTGTCATGACCGCATGTGCATCAACATTGTACCAATCTTACAAGCTCCTGTATCACCCATGTTGAAATATTGAATATAAACTTGTATTATGTCGTGTCATATTGGACTTACTAAATTCATTTTTCTTCAATTTTTTTTATATGACTTCAAGTCTCATACTTTTTGTTTTTGTTATCATTATTGCAGCATAGTACAGAAAATATTTGTATTTTCAAACTTAACAATAATTTATCATAAAGCTGTAAACACTATATAAGCAAATTTCAACTGAATACCAAGAGTGTGATGGCTCAACATCTGGACTGACAATTTTTAATTTTATTTCTTGCTGAAGTTAATGTTTTTTTCAGCGACTTCCTCACTGTTGTTATCAAACATGATTCTAGAATGGGATGAAAGACAGATTGTGACAAGAAGGATATATAAATGACGGAAAATGCAATTGAAGTGTTACTTCCACGTTGACTGGCCAAGTAGAGCAAGGATATGATAATTGGAGCCCACGAGATGATATTGCCCAAAAATATCAAACCAAACATCATCACCATATTGAGCTGTTGTTTGGTGTAATTTGATTTTGCTTGACGATTTATATTGGGAGTTTGCTTCGTAAAGGAGACCTGGCTCATTCTGAGTCTTTTCCTGGAAGATTTGCAGAGAGTTATGATAAGCCAAACATTAGATATTATTAATGTGTTTACAGGAACTAAAATTTCTAACACCAGCAATGCAATGTAGTAGTAAGAGGGACCAACTCTAGTATGTGTTGTTAGGAGTGGACTACACGCACCCACATAGTTAGATAAACCTATCTCCCCAAATTGAAAAAGTGGCGGTAAAGACAACAAAACAGATACAATCCATGAGAATAGCACTGCCACAATCGTGCGAGGAATGGTGACAGTCTTGTGGTAGGTCAAAGGTCGAATGATATACACAAGCCTGTCAACAGACATGACAGCTAATATATGCAGCGAAACCAATAGCAGACTTATAACAAGCATCACGCTGGCATAGCAAGTTTGGCAAAGTTGATAGTCAGATGTGCCTAGTATGTATTTTCCTCCAGCTAGTCCTGGGACAGCAAGTATTGGCATCACCAGCAGACAAGTTAAGAGGTCCACGATGGTGAGGTTAAATAGAAGGAAGCTGGAAGGCTCTTGGTAGAATTTGTCTTTGATGAGTGTCATTTGAACCACTATATTCCAAGGAAGCCCTAATATTATGAAGAGTAGAATAATAATAGCAGTTACCTGACTGGAAGCCTTTTGGGGGCTATCAGGAGCAAAAAACCATTCTTCTGTTGTGATGTTATGGTGGCTCAAGTTTTCATCGAAGCAAGAAAAGTTGTCATCCATTTATTTAATGAGTGGCTACTTCATTACCTTGCATATCTCTAAATATGAGACATATGAAATCTGTAATCTCAGTCTTGCTTTTTATAGCTTGCTAGTTTTGAACCGGGTATTTCCTGGTAAACAAGAGGAAATGATACTTCATAGTAGGATTGTTTTTTTTTTCCTATCGTGTTTCATAGACAGCATTTATTTGGAGTAGCATTGCATTGAGAGTACTCAGATCTCAATTTCTCTCTCACACACACACACACATATTATATATATAATAGTTATTACACATGAGTCAAGTATGATATGGTTCTGAGATATTTCACGCAGGTTAATGTATTTCTATGAGCCAGAGGAGAGTGAAAATAAGCCAGAGAGTGAAATATTCTGCTGTATCACCTCTAAAATAAATTGTATATTTTATACTGAATATTTTCATTGTAGTAGTTTACTATGGTAGCTAATTCAGCTTGTAAAGTAGGCTAGGACACTTCTTAAATTTATTTATAGGGGCTCTTGCAAATCCCCTACTATTGTAACAGCTGTTTTGACCTGCTTATGTGGAAAATGGTAGCTGTAAAACCTCTGAACCTCCTAGCTATGTTGCTATACTACTTGTGTGTTTGAGGGTAATGAGCATGGTGAACACCAATATGGGTCATGAACCTAGAGATACTTTTGTAAAGACATCTAGCATTAACATAATAGCTTTTCTGTGCTTACATTTCATAATTATTGTAGTTTGTGTTTTGTCTTTCAATAAATATTTGATATAATAGCTATAACTATGATCACATTCTTTAATAAAAAAATATATTTTTGCCATATATGTTCAATAAATCTACTGTAAGCTCCTAGACATATCACTTGTCACTTGTGTTTAATTGTTGTAGTGTTGTTCAATGTCTTGAAACATTTTACATGTTCATAGAAAGTTCTCAAGTGGCATAGCCAGATTCCACTGTACTGTACACAAGCAACAGGAATACACTTATCAAAGTGGATGGTGTCAAGAATTAATGTAATCAAATGGTAGAGTCTCATGAATAGGGGTAAACTTACAGTCCAAATGTTCTCCAATACAGATTTAGCTTTCAATAGGCTTGAATTAATTGTTACTGTGTGCTAGATCAAGTATTCTAACACATTTGGGCTTTTGCAGCATATTGATATGAATAGTTAAAAATTAACGCGCTAGTGAAGAGAGCACTATTGTGTGCCTGCAGAACTGATATCGTGCCATACATACATGCACTTTGATTTGACTTGTGTGTCCTAATTACTACAAGTGAGGGCAAAAAAATCTGTACCAGATAAAAAGAGGGACGTAGGAATGGAGGGGTTCTATAAACGTCAATCTCATACCTACGTTATTGCCTCAACTGGTTGTTATCAAAGTCCACTAGCAATAACGTAGGTGTGAGATTGACGTTTATAGAACCCCTCCATTCCTACGTCCCTCTTTTTATCTGGTACAGATTTTTTTGCCCTCACTAGTTTGCCTTATTTTTTGACATGCAATCGCAGCTAGGTGCTGTATATGTTGTCCTATAACTTGCACAATGTCATTTTTTGTATTTTGTTCCAACGAACTTTAAATTATCACACCCCTTACCATTCTGGAAATATGCAATGAACTCTCTAGGGGTCAAAAGTCAAAGTACAGACTTGAAATTTTCACACATGCTTAAGTACGATGTAGCAATGCCACATACTAACTTTGGTACAAAAATATTCGCTGCAGTGTGAAATAATATTGTTGGTGAAGTAAGCCGTGAATGCTGACCTTTGACCTCTGGCGGCCTTGACGTTGTAGTCGAAATGACTAGACGAAGAGAATGATACCAAGAAGTCTACCAAAATGTGGCGTAGTCTCATATATTGGATCTGGTAAAATGTGAAAATTGCGCATATTTTTCACTGACTTCGAGGCTCCCTGGGGCGTGAAATTCACACCAACACTGAATGTAACTATGCCGATGCGCTGGAGACCATGAAAAGGAACGCGTTGGTACAAGTTCCACGTTCATATCTCTAACGGTTTCGGAGTTACGCGCTGCAACAAAAATATCTGAAGAAGATGATGAAAATTATGATTATTATTATTAGGAACGTCCTAATGAAAACGGCTCTTTTTCAAACTACCATATTTCCGTGGTTTTTCGAGGTAGAGACTTGAAATTTTGAAACAGCCTTCTAGTTGCGTTGAAGTTTATCTGAACCAAATTTGGTAGCCTTCGGCCACCCGGGGTGTGAGATATGGCAGCCAATGTGTTGTATTAGGTCAATGGGACGGCCACGTCATTCCTACGTAGGGAGTGCGCTACACTCGCACGTAACAGCCGGGTACAAAGTTGTAAAAACACATTCTTGTGATATTATTGTGGTTTGTTCAGGTACATTGAGCATGGAAAGATTTGTGCACAGTGGGGACAGTGGTTGATCATGAAAGTGCGCATGCAGTTATTCTAACCCACTCACTTCCTGCTTGTAATTTGTTTAAAAGAAGCAGGAAACATCTTGGCACCCTCTAAAGTAACTTCCATTCTCAACTGCCAAAATCACCAGCAATGTCAGAAGAAGACTCTGATTTCCTTGCATTTTCTTGTTTTTCCGTGAATTTAAGTCACACCTCTGTGACTGACCAGGCTTGGGTTCCACTACCTGAAAGGAGCAAGGTGACCATCTATTCAATCTCTTCTATACTTCTACTGTTTTCTATAGTAGGAATTCCCATGAATGTGCTTATTTTACTAGTACTTATTAGGCAAAAGTTTTACAAGGAGCCATCAAGCTTTCTACTTTTTAACCTTGTGTTTGTGGATTTTCTTAACTGTATTATTTATATACCTTATTTACTCGTACCTGGCTTGCAAGGAGGAGCATATACTCTGGGAACTTCTGACTTTGACCGCTGTTTGTCGTGTTACTCTGGATCCATGGTTATTGTTTGCCTTGTACTTGTGTCATTTCATCTTCTAGCAATTATGTCTGTGGATAGATTACTGTATATTCAAAAACCACTTCATTATGACAGAATCGTCACTGTAAAGAGATTAATAGTTGCTGTTTTAGCATCATGGATTATTAGTATATTTGTTGTTTTTCCTCCTTCTTTTGAGTTCGGAGATATAAGATATGCTGCCGCATTTGCCAGCTGTACCCAAGCTTTACTTCTAAAACTAGACTTACTAAAAGCTTTTACTATGTCATTTTTCTGATATTAGAAGGTATGATTCCTCTTGGTGTTTTAGTTATTGCAAATATATTTTTAATTGGTACCCTGCGAAAAGAAGCTAAGAAGCGGTTCTCAATTTCAGTGGAACATTCGAATTCATTGTCTGAAATAAATATTCGTGCAAGAAAACAGTACAATGAACAGCAGTTGCGCATGGTGAAAATGTTTGGATCCATATTCATTGCGAACTTAGTAACATGGATCCCAAGTGTCTTATTAATTATTGTGTTAATTTTTCGAGGGCTACAGCAACCTTTTATTAATATGTATGGAGCAATCATTGTGTTTTTTCTATCACAATCTGTTCTTCACCCAATACTCGAGGCTTTTCTTGTCGCTAAAATACGCAAGATGACAAAACAAATTCTTCTATCTTGGAATCATTGTAGAAAACATGCATGGAGTAGCTGATTCTGGAATACTTCCATTTCCTACATCAAAAAACACAAGCAAGCATCAAGGAAAAACTTAACTTGTCATTTGAAATATCACCAGACAATGTTTGTTGTTTTTAAATTGTTATTTTTGTCCTGATTTCATTAAATATTTTTATTACATTCTGAACTCTTGTTTTAAATAATATGTATTTTCATTTTTAAGAGGACTCTTTATACTAATTTCACTATTATAGCCTCATTTTTAAAAAAGATTGTTATTGTACATATATCTTACAACACACTGCCCTTGTATGTTCCTTCATCCAATCATTTGTGAACTTAAATAATTTTTATGTTATAAAATGTTAAAACTATTTGAATTATTGGTGATAAGTAGGACTCCTAAATGTATGGTGCAGTTTTTGGAAGTGTGTGTACTATTTTGGGTTGGACAGCTTAAAGTGTAGAAAGGAAGACCAGAAGTAAGGAGCTCACTTGTCTCATTGAGCTACAATGAAGCATCCTGGCACGTATGGACACGAATAATGAAAGAGGTCCGGAACAGCTGTTGTTCACTTGCCACACCCTGCTATCATCCCAGCATGGACATGTAGGGGGAAAAAACAAAAATAAATAAATAAAGAAAAAATATCAAGCCGTTATAAAATGTGTCTTTAAACATTTAATTTAAAAAAACACGATTATATTCTGAAGTTTCTTAAAACTAGGCCAGAACGTTCAGATGTTCAAGTTTTCTGTAATTGGGATATAAGCACTAACAACACACTGTATCATTTATATTTACTAATTGGACTGTGGCAAGTAAGAGGAGAGGGACAAGTACAAATTGCATACAAGACAATCTTGAGAACTACCATGTCATTATGTTCAGTCACACGCACACTCACCATCAGCTTTTGTCTGCACTAATTACATCGCAGAATCGAGGAGGCACTAGTTCTTAAATAGATGTCATGTAGAACAATAAATGAATTTAAATTGAAATATTATTTGAACAGATGCTTATTTCAGTTTTAAAATGAGGGTGATCCTGACTATCAACTCTCCATGTCATTTTAGTAATTTGTGGTAGCTAAATATTTCTATGCTTCACTGAGTATTAAATGATTGAGTAGTAAGTGGGCGGACAAGTTCATCATGGAGTACATTACACGGGTAATGAGTTCCTATTTATGAAGTGTAATGTGAAGGAAGTGTGCTAAGTAAACACACATACTCGAGTCACACAGTGATTTACTATATGACTTGAAACTGCACATGAGCCAGCAGCTGTTTCAGATACCTTAGCTTTCAGTGAGTTTGGATAATAAGTAATCTGACTACTTTTGGACTCGTCAATATCAGAGTTAGAAATTAAGTATCAATTTTATGAAGGCATTGAAATCAACAACAATAACAAAAGCAACAACAACAACAAATTTACCATTTGCATTCATCTACTCTTGGGAGTAGGGCTTGATTGTCACGTTGAAAACAATGTCCTCTTCTGTAGCTAGCACTTCCTTACCCAGTTATTATGTATATCAAATGTTTGTATCATTTACTTCACTTTGGTATATACGGAAAATATATTTCCTTTTTTTTTCTTTTTTTTTTTTGGTTATGGATAGCTACTCCCACAATAAAATAGAATGTCCTTGGTACACAGGATATCACAAATATGAAATTATATGAGTAGGAGACATGAAGGCTAGAGTAGTTCAAGTCCTTCAAGTGCCACATCCTTGATGTGCAGCCATATGACATATAGTACCATTAAATAAAAATTGTATTTTCCTGAACATGTAGAATTATAACTATCATTTGCTATAAAAAAGAATAAGAAAACAGCCATAGCTAATTGATTTTACTGCTATAAAATCTAATGTTGAATTGTAGGGTTTGATGTGATCAAACTTGTCCAGAGATGACGAGGACTTGACCTGACTGTATTTTGTTTATTGAATCAACTTCTGTTCAATAGTCAATTACTATATTATATAGGCTCATTCCTATGTTGTTTGTACTAACTAACTTTTTAAGCAATTATAAACATAGGATCGATTTTTTGATTCAATCAAGAACGTTTCAGACCAAGGTCCATCTTCAGCTAGTTCTACAAGGATGATAAAGTGGAATAAAAAATATATCCTAAGTCTGCAATGGTCTGCTGTAAGTCAGTATGTCAGGTTCTTTTTTAATGTTTGTTCTTGTTACAGTTGATGAAGCTTTGGATGCATGAGATGCCACAAGTTCCTAGTAGACAAGATTCCATGGGTGGATGACCGACTGAAAGAAAGGATAGAAATATCATAGAGAATACTCCAGAAGGGACACTAGGTAGTTCAATAATTGGTACAAGAACCGCTACTATGGGGACCCAGGTGACATTATTGCTGATAACAATAGAAGCAAACAGTTTCACGATTCGCATCTGTTGCCTGTTGTACACTGATTTCACTATTTGATTATGCTTGTGTGAAGAAGATCTCCTTCCTGAATAGGTTACTTGACTTATCATGAGACTCTTTTTGAATGTCTTGCGTAAGACTAAGAGTAACCATATGTTTGCTGTGAATAATACAACAAGAGGAAATGTCACTTCCAGGATCAGGATCAACATGTAATAATATGGAGGATGTATGCTCATCTCTGAACTCAATAGAAGAGAACATGTCCCAAGATTCTGTGAAAATGCTATCACTCCAAACTGAAACGAAGGAGGTGTAGACAATATAATGCAGAGTATCCAAATAACTAAAATGGCCGCAACAGTGCGTGGTATGGTGACAATTTTATCGTAATGGAGAGGTCTCACAATATACACCAGTCTATCCACTGACATGACAGCTAGGAGGTGTATGGAGACATACAGTAAACAGATAATAGTCATCACTCCAGCATAGCAAGTCAGGCAGAGTTGGTAGTCAGATTATCCAAGTGTATACCTCCCTCCAGCAAGTCCTGGGGCAGTTTGGAAAGGCATCACCAACAGACATGTCAGAAGGTCTACTAATGCAAGATTAAATAGTAGGAAACTAGAAGGCTCTTTGTAAAATTTGTCTTTGATCTGTTTAACATAACTCCAAAATTCCATAATAGAAGTAAAATAACTGACATTACAAATGCAGTAGTTGCTGTGTCACTTGTAGAATTCAGTGACCATGCCTCTCTTGTGACTTCATTATATTTTAGATCTCCTGTGAAGCATATAATAGTAGTAGTATTCATCTTAGTCTAGTAGTGGTAATTTCTTTTATCATGGTGAGGTTGTAGTGGGTCATTGCACATGGAATATATATATGTGCATGTAAAATAAATGTATCATGACATGGTATGTCTCCGGGAAGATTGAATATAGGACGAACATCCCAAAATGTTGCGGTATAAAACAATTGTATTTGTGACGTTTAACAGTTAGATTGAAGTACAAACTGTTATTGAAAGTGATTTGGTATACACTAGGCTATCTGTTTTGGGATTAGTGAATGTGTGTATATTCCTTACACAAACAAAGACTTCAGTAGCTATTGAGAATTATGTATAACTTGTGTAATTTTTGTCATGACCGCATGTACATCAACATTGTACCAATCTTATAAGCTCCTGTATCACCCATATTGAAATATTGAATATAAACTTGTATATGTCATGTCATATTGGACTTACTAAATTCATTTTTCTTCTATTTTTTTTATATGACTTCAAGTTTCATACATTTTGTTTTTGTTATCATTATTGCAGCATAGTACAGAAAATATTTATATTTTCAACTTAACAATAATTTATCATAAAGCTGTAAACACTATACATAAGCAAATTTCAACTGAATACCAAGTGTGTGATGGCTCAACATCTGGACTGACAATTTTTAATTTTATTTCTTCCTGAAGTTAATGTTTTTTTCAGCGGCTTTTTCACTGTTGTTATCAAACATGATTCGAGAATGGGATGAAAGACAGATTGTGACAAGAAGGATATATAAATGACGGAAAATGCAATTGAAGTGTTACTTCCACGTTGACTGGCCAAGTAGAGCAAGGATATGATAATTGGAGCCCACGAGATGATATTGCCCAAAATATCAAACCAAATATCATCACCATATTAAGCTGTTGTTTGGTGTAATTTGATTTTGCTTGACGATTTATATTGGGAGTTTGCTTCGTAAAAGAGACCTGGCTCATTCTGAGTCGTTTTCTGGAAGATTTGCAGAGAGTTATGATAAGCCAAACATTAGATATTATTAATGTGTTTACAGGAACTAAAATTTCTAACACCAGCAATGCAATGTAGTAGTAAGAGGGACCAACTCTAGTATGTGTTGTTAGGAGTGGACTACACGCACCCACATAGTTAGATAAACCTATCTCCCCAAATTGAAACAGTGGCGGTAAAGACAACAAAACAGATACAATCCATGAGAATAACACTGCCACAATCGTGCGAGGAATGGTGACAGTCTTGTGGTAGTGCAAAGGTCGAATGATATACACAAGCCTGTCAACAGACATGACAGCTAATATATGCAGCGAAACCAATAGCAGACTTATAACAAGCATCACGCTGGCGTAGCAAGTTTGGCAAAGTTGATAGTCAGATGTGCCTAGTATGTATTTTCCTCCAGCTAGTCCTGGGACAGCAAGTATTGGCATCACCAGCAGACAAGTCAAGAGGTCCACAATGGTGAGGTTAAATAGAAGGAAGCTGGAAGGCTCTTGGTAGAATTTGTCTTTGATGAGTGTCATTTGAACCACTATATTCCAAGGAAGTCCTAATAGTATGAAGAGTAGAATAATAATAGCAGTTACCTGACTGGAAGCATTTTGGGGGCTATCAGGAGCAAAAAACCATTCTTCTGTTGTGATGTTATGGTGGCTCAAGTTTTCATCGAAGCAAGAAAAGTTGTCATCCATTTATTTAATGAGTGGCTACTTCATTACCTGGCATATCTCTAAATATGAGATAGTCACATATGAAATCTGTAATCTCAGTCTTGCTTTTTATAGCTTGCTAGTTTTGAACCGGGTATTTCCTGGTAAACAAGAGGAAATGATACTTCATAGTAGGATTTTTTTTCTATCGTGTTTCTTAGACAGCATTTATTTGGAGTAGAATTGCATTGAGAGTACTCAGATCTCAATTTCTCTCTCTCACACACACACACATATTATATATATAATAGTTATTACACATGAGTCAAGTATGATATGGTTCTGAGATATTTCACGCAGATTAATGTATTTCCATGAGCCAGAGGAGAGTGAAAATAAGCCAGAGAGTGAAATATTCTGCTGTATCACCTCTAAAATAAATTGTATATTTTATACTGAATATTTTCATTGTAGTAGTTTACTATGGTAGCTAATTCAGCTTGTAAAGTAGGCTAGGACACTTCTTAAATTTATTTATGGGGGCTCTTGCAAATCCCCTACTATTGTAACAGCTGTTTTGACCTGCTCATGTGGAAAAAGGTAGCTGTAAAACCTCTGAACCTAGCTATGTTGCTATACTACTTGTGTGTTTGAGGGTAATGAGCATGGTGAACACCAATATGGGTCATGAACCTAGAGATACTTTTGTAAAGATATCTAGCATAAAATAAATATATGTATAGTCATGCTGAACTGGATATATAAATGGGTGTATAAATGAATAAGACGTGATTAAGACGGGAGCAGGGTCATTCTCTACTCAGAGACTTCACATTGAGGCGGGTAAAGATAAACAAGTGAGGTATAGTATAATGTTATGACTCTGCAGTCAGCACCAGAAATGTATTGGTTTCACTTGTATCATTGAAAGTGATGCATAAATAGACACAATCCTGATATATGAGCTCTTCAGCATTTCAACACTGGTATTGCATAACTTGACACTATCATCACATATAGGCCCTCTCCAGTATATGGCGTAGCCAGACCCTTGCTATGCTAGACTGCTCCAGAGGTGGAGCTATGATTCAGTACAGGATGGTTCCTAATCTCAAAACACCGACTAAGCAGCTAATACTACTTTTTATAGCGCTTTTTGAACTACTATACCCAGTACATCACTTCTAAGGTCATTATTGCACACTTGATAACCACACCCTCAAGAATTCACCTGCACCTGTGATGGTTTCCTTATAATTTTTGTTTGCTGGTCTTTATTGTTTGCACTATAGTGGATCTCTACTAGCTGAACAACTACCAGTGGCAATAATACTGAAGACAGGCTCTATTAGCTCTTGTGTTTGCAGCATCTTCTTATCATGTGAGCAAGCTTATTGATCATAGTGAAATATTTCATTCATTACTATGCTGTTAAAAATATTTTGGAAATTAATGTTACTATTGATTGACAAAACAGATTTTTCTATTCCCATAAATAGTTTTGGAGCAACATTTTCCCTCCTGTTTTGAAATATTCTAAAGATATATTTTCACAAGCTTTCTACCAGTGCAAAACTTCTGGACGCATTGCTGCTCTTGTTTAATTTCTTTGTGTTGCCAACTCATTAAGGGGGTTCCGTGGAATGTCAACCACGGATGGATCCACCACTGTTTTGAGCGTTTCAATGCAAGCTATGAAAATTTGTATACAGCGACACAGGGAAATGGGTGTGGGTGTGGCTGTGGCTGTGGTGTCACATGTATGGAGTGAGTAGTCTCGCAGGCCAAACTCTTTATCTGATAGAAGGAAGAAGGTTTGGCTCGTGAGACTATAGAGTGATCCAATTGACAGGTATGCCTGCACTTGCTACCAATATATACAGATACTCGAAGAACATAACAGCAGTTTCACAATTTTTTGTAAAAAACAACAACCTAAAAGCTATTTAACTAGGGCTTGCACAAAATAGAGGAATTATTACCAATGCTACCAGTGCTTGCTGATTGCAGCATATTGATATGAATAGTTTTGGAGTTCCAAATTAACGAGCTAGTGAAGAGAGCACTATTGTGTTCCTGCAGAACTGATATCGTGCCTAACAGCCAGGTACAAAGTTGTAAAAACACATTCTTGTGATGTTGTTGTGGTTTGTTAGGTACATTGAGCTCCAGATGGAAAGATTTGTGCACATAGTGGGGACAGTGGTTGATCATGAAAGTGCGCGTGCAGTTATTCTAACCCACTCACTTCCTGCTTGTAATTTGTTTAAAAGAAGCAGGAACAATCTTGGCACCCTCTAAAGTAACTTCCATTCTCAACTGCCAAAATCACCAGCAATGTCAGAAGAAGACTTTGATTTCCTTGCATTTTCTTGTTTTTCCGTGAATTTAAGTCACACCTCTGTCACTGACCAGGCTTGGGTTCCACTACCTGAAAGGAGCAAGGTAACCATCTATTCAATCTCTTCTATACTTCTACTGTTTTCTATAGTAGGAATTCCCATGAATGTGCTTATTTTACTAGTACTTATTAGGCAAAAGTTTTACAAGGAGCCATCAAGCTTTCTACTTTTTAACCTTGTGTTTGTGGATTTTCTTAACTGTATTATTTATATACCTTATTTACTCGTACCTGGCTTGCAAGGAGGAGCATATACTCTGGGAACTTCTGACTTTGACCGCTGTTTGTCGTGTTACTCGGGATCCATGGTTATTGTTTGCCTTGTACTTGTGTCATTTCATCTTCTAGCAATTATGTCTGTGGATAGATTACTGTATATTCAAAAACCACTTCATTATGACAGAATCGTCACTGTAAAGAGATTAATAGTTGCTGTTTTAGCATCATGGATTATTAGTATATTTGTTGTTATTCCTCCTTCTTTTGAGTTTGGAGATATAAGATATGCTGCCGCATTTGCCAGCTGTACCCCAAGCTTTACTTCTAAAACTAGACTTACTAAAAGCTTTTACTATGTCATTTTTCTGATATTAGAAGGTATGATTCCTCTTGGTGTTTTAGTTATTGCAAATATATTTTTAATTGGTACCCTGCGAAAAGAAGCTAAGAAGCGGTTCTCAATTTCAGTGGAACATTCGAATTCATTGTCTGAAATAAATATTTGTGCAAGAAAACAGTACAATGAACAGCAGTTGCGCATGGTGAAAATGTTTGGATCCATATTCATTGCGAACTTAGTAACATGGATCCCAAGTGTCTTATTAATTATTGTGTTTATTTTTCGAGGGCTACAGCAACCTTTTATTAATATGTATGGAGCAATCATTGTGTTTTTTCTATCACAATCTGTTCTTCACCCAATACTCGAGGCTTTTCTTGTCGCTAAAATACGCAAGATGACAAAACAAATTCTTCTATCTTGGAATCATTGTAGAAAACATGCATGGAGTAGCTGATTCTGGAATACTTCCATTTCCTACATCAAAAAACACAAGCAAGCATCAAGGAAAAACTTAACTTGTCATTTGAAATATCACTAGACAATGTTTGTTGTTTTTAAATTGTATTTTTGTCCTAATTTCATTAAATATTTTTATTACATTCTGAACACTCTTGTTTTAAATAATATGTATTTTCATTTTAAGAGGACTCTTTATACTAATTTCACTATTGTAGCCTCATTTTTAAAAAAGATTGTTATTGTACATATATCTTACAACACACTGCCCTTGTATGTTCCTTCATCCAATCATTTGTGAACTTAAATAATTTTTATGTTATAAAATGTTAAAACTATTTGAATTATTGGTGATAAGTAGGAATCCTAAATGTATGGTGCAGTTTTTGGAAGTATGTGTACTATTTTGGGTTGGACAGCTTAAAGTGTAGAAAGGAAGACCAGAAGTAAGGAGCTCACTTGTCTCATTGAGCTACAATGAAGCATCCTGGCACGTATGGACACACATAATGAAAGAGGTCCGGAACAGCTGTTGTTCACTTGCCACACCCTGCTATCATCCCAGCATGGACATGTAGGGGAAGAAAAACAAAAATAAATAAATAAAGAAAATTTTTTTAAAAACACGATTATATTCTGAAGTTTCTTAAAACTAGGCCAGAACGTTCAGATGTTCAAGTTTTCTGTAATTGGGATGTAAGCACTAACGACACACTGTATCATTTATATTTACAAATTGGACTATGGCAAGTAAGAGGAGAGGGACAAGTACAAATTGCATACAAGACAATCTTGAGAACTACCATGTCATTATGTTCAGTCACACGCACTTACCATCAGCTTTTGTCCGCACTAATTACATCGCGGAATCGAGGAGGCACTAGTTCTTTAATAGATGTCATGTAGAACAATAAATGAATTTAAATTGAAATATTATTTGAACAGATGCTTATTTCAGTTTTAAAATGAGGGTGATCCTGACTATCAACTCCCCATGTCATTTTAGTAATTTGTGGTAGCTAAATATTTCTATGCTTCACTGAGTATTAAATGATTGAGTAGTAAGTGGGCGGACAAGTTCATCATGGAGTACATTACACGGGTAATGAGTTCCTAATTATGAAGTGTAATGTGAAGGAAGTGTGCTAAGTAAACACACATACTCGAGTCACACAGTGATTTACTATATGACTTGAAACTGCACATGAGCCAGCAGCTGTTTCAGATACCTTAGCTTTCAGTGAGTTTGGATAATAAGTAATCTGACTACTTTTGGACTCGTCAATATCAGAGTTAGAAATTAAGTATCAATTTTATGAAGGCATTGAAATCAACAACAAGAACAACAATAACAAAAGCAACAACAACAACAAATTTACCATTTGCATTCATCTACTCTTGGGAGTAGGGCTTGATTGTCACGTTGAAAACAATGTCCTCTTCTGTAGCTAGCACTTCCTTACCCAGTTATTATGTATATCAAATCTTTGTATCATTTACTTCACTTTGGTATATACGGAATATATTTCCTTTTTTTTCTTTTTTTTTTTTTGGTTATGGAGTAGCTACTCCCACAATAAAATAGAATGTCCTTGGTACACAGGATATCACAAATATGAAATTATATGAGTAGGAGACATGAAGGCTAGAGTAGTTCAAGTCCTTCAAGTGCCACATCCTTGATGTGCAGCCATATGACATATAGTACCATTAAATAAAAATTGTATTTTCCTGAACATGTAGAATTATAACTATCATTTGCTATAAAAAAGAATAAGAAAACAGCCATAGCTAATTGATGTTACTGCTATAAAATCTAATGTTGAATTGTAGGGTTTGATGTGATCAAACTTGTCCAGAGATGACCAGGACTTGACCTGACTGTATTTTGTTTATTGAATCAACTTCTGTTCAATAGTCAATTACTATATTATATAGGCTCATTCCTATGTTGTTTGTACTAACTAACTTTTTAAGCAATTATAAACATAGGATCGATTTTTTGATTCAATCAAGAACGTTTCAGACCAAGGTCCATCTTCAGCTAGTTCTACAAGGATGATAAAGTGGAATAAAAAATATATCCTAAGTCTGCAATGGTCTGCTGTAAGTCAGTATGTCAGGTTCTTTTTTAATGTTTGTTCTTGTTACAGTTGATGAAGCTACGGATGCATGAGATGCCACAAGTTCCTAGTAGACAAGATTCCATGGGTGGATGACCGACTGAAAGAAAGGATAGAAATATCATAGAGAATACTCCAGAAGGGACACTAGGTAGTACAATAATTGGTACAAGAACCGCTACTATGGGGACCCAGGTGACATTATTGCTGATAACAATAGAAGCAAACAGTTTAACGATTTGCATCTGTTGCCTGTTGTACACTGATTTCACTATTTGATTATGCTTGTGTGAAGATCTCCTTCCTGAATAGGTTACTTGACTTATCATGAGACTCTTTTTGAATGTCTTGTGTAAGACTAAGAGTAACCATATGTTTGCTGTGAATAATACAATAAGTGGAAATGTCACTTCCAGGATCAGGAACAACATGTAATAATATGGAGGATGTATGCTCATCTCTGAACTCAATAGAAGAGAACATGTCCTAATATTCTGTGAAAATGCTATCACTCCAAACTGAAACGAAGGAGGTGTAGACAATATAATGCAGAGTATCCAAATAACTAAAATGGCCGCAACAGTGCGTGGTACGGTGACAATTTTATCGTAATGGAGAGGTCTCACAATATACACCAGCCTATCCGCTGACATGACAGCTAGGAGGTGTATGGAGACGTACAGTAAACAGATAATAGTCATCACTCCAGCATAGCAAGTCAGGCAGAGTTGGTAGTCAGATTATCCAAGTGTATACCTCCCTCCAGCAAGTCCTGGGGCAGTTTGGAAAGGCATCACCAACAGACATGTCAGAAGGTCTACTAATGCAAGATTAAATAGTAGGAAACTAGAAGGCTCTTTGTAAAATTTGTCTTTGATCTGTTTAACATAACTCCAAAATTCCATAATAGAAGTAAAATAACTGACGTTACAAATGCAGTAGTTGCTGTGTCACTTGTATAATTCAGTGACCATGCCTCTCTTGTGACTTCATTATATTTTAGATCTCCTGTGAAGCATATAATAGTAGTAGTATTCATCTTTTGCTAGTAGTGGTAATTTCTTTTATCATGGTGAGGTTGTAGTGGGTCATTGCACATGAAATATATATAATATGTGCATGTAAAATAAATGTATCATGACATGGTATGTCTCCGGGAAGATTGAATATAGGACGAACATCCCAAAATGTTGCGGTATAAAACAATTGTATTTGTGACGTTTAACAGTTAGATTGAAGTACAAACTGTTATTGAAAGTGATTTGGTATACACTAGGCTATCTGTTTTGGGATTAGTGAATGTGTGTATATTCCTTACACAAACAAAGACTTCAGTAGCTATTGAGAATTATGTATAGCTTGTGTAATTTTTGTCATGACCGCATGTGCATCAACGTTGAAATATTGAATATAAACTTGTATATGTCGTGTCATATTGGACTTACTAAATTCATTTTTCTTCAATTTTTTTTATATGACTTCAAGTCTCATACTTTTTGTTTTTGTTATCATTATTGCAGCATAGTACAGAAAATATTTATATTTTCAACTTAACAATAATTTATCATAAAGCTGTAAACACTATATAAGCAAATTTCAACTGAATACCAAGAGTGTGATGGCTCAACATCTGGACTGACAATTTTTAATTTTATTTCTTGCTGAAGTTAATGTTTTTTTCAGCGACTTCCTCACTGTTGTTATCAAACATGATTCTAGAATGGGATGAAAGACAGATTGTGACAAGAAGGATATATAAATGACGGAAAATGCAATTGAAGTGTTACTTCCACGTTGACTGGCCAAGTAGAGCAAAGATATGATAATTGGAGCCCACGAGATGATATTGCCAAAAAATATCAAACCAAACATCATCACCATATTGAGCTGTTGTTTGGTGTAATTTGATTTTGCTTGACGAATTATATTGGGAGTTTGCTTCGTAAAGGAGACCTGGCTCATTCTGAGTCTTTCCCTGGAAGATTTGCAGAGAGTTATGATAAGCCAAACATTAGATATTATTAATGTGTTTACAGGAACTAAAATTTCTAACACCAGCAATGCAATGTAGTAGTAAGAGGGACCAACTCTAGTATGTGTTGTTAGGAGTGGACTACACGCACCCACATAGTTAGATAAACCTATCTCCCCAAATTGAAAAAGTGGCGGTAAAGACAACAAAACAGATACAATCCATGAGAATAGCACTGCCACAATCGTGCGAGGAATGGTGACAGTCTTGTGGTAGGTCAAAGGTCGAATGATATACACAAGCCTGTCAACAGACATGACAGCTAATATATGCAGCGAAACCAATAGCAGACTTATAACAAGCATCACGCTGGCGTAGCAAGTTTGGCAAAGTTGATAGTCAGATGTGCCTAGTATGTATTTTCCTCCAGCTAGTCCTGGGACAGCAAGTATTGGCATCACCAGCAGACAAGTCAAGAGGTCCACAATGGTGAGGTTAAATAGAAGGAAGCTGGAAGGCTCTTGGTAGAATTTGTCTTTGATGAGTGTCATTTGAACCACTATATTCCAAGGAAGTCCTAATAGTATGAAGAGTAGAATAATAATAGCAGTTACCTGACTGGAAGCCTTTTTGGGGCTATCAGGAGCAAAAAACCATTCTTCTGTTGTGATGTTATGGTGGCTCAAGTTTTCATCGAAGCAAGAAAAGTTGTCATCTATTTATTTAATGAGTGGCTACTTCATTACCTGGCATATCTCTAAATATGAGATAGTCACATATGAAATCTGTAATCTCAGTCTTGCTTTTTATAGCTTGCTAGTTTTGAACCGGGTATTTCCTGGTAAACAAGAGGAAATGATACTTCATAGTAGGATTGTTTTTTTTTCCCTATCGTGTTTCATAGACAGCATTTATTTGGAGTAGCATTGCATTGAGAGTACTCAGATCTCAATTTCTCTCTCTCACACACACACACATATTATATATATAATAGTTATTACACATGAGTCAAGTATGATATGGTTCTGAGATATTTCACGCAGGTTAATGTATTTCCATGAGCCAGAGGAGAGTGAAAATAAGCCAGAGAGTGAAATATTCTGCTGTATCACCTCTGAAATAAGTTGTATATTTTATACTGAATATTTTCATTGTAGTAGTTTACTATGGTAGCTAATTCAGCTTGTAAAGTAGGCTAGGACACTTCTTAAATTTATTTGTAGGGGCTCTTGCAAATCCCCTACTATTTTAACAGCTGTTTTGACCTGCTCATGTGGAAAAAGGTAGCTGTAAAACCTCTGAACCTAGCTATGTTGCTATACTACTTGTGTGTTTGAGGGTAATGAGCATGGTGAACACCAATATGGGTCATGAACCTAGAGATACTTTTGTAAAGATATCTAGCATAAAATAAATATATGTATAATCATGCTGAACTGGATATATAAATGGGTGTATAAATGAATAAGACGTGATTAAGACGGGAGCAGGGTCATTCTCTACTCAGAGACGTCACATTGAGGCGGGTAAAGATAAACAAGTGAGGTATAGTATAATGTTATGACTCTGCAGTCAGCACCAGAAATGTATTGGTTTCACTTGTATCATTGAAAGTGATGCATAAATCGACACAATCCTGATATATGAGCCCTTCAGCATTTCAACACTGGCTCCGATGGTATTGCATAACTTGACACTATCATCACATATAGGCCCTCTCCAGTATATGGCGTAGCCAGACCCTTGCTATGCTAGACTGCTCCAGAGGTGGAGCTATGATTCAGTACAGGATGGTTCCTAATCTCAAAACACCGACTAAGCAGCTAATACTACTTTTTATAGCCGCTTTTTGAACTACTATACCCAGTACATCACTTCTAAGGTCATTATTGCACACTTGATAACCACACCCTCAAGAATTCACCTGCACCTGTGATGGTTTCCTTATAATTTTTGTTTGCTGGTCTTTATTGTTTGCACTATAGTGGATCTCTACTAGCTGAACAACTACCAGTGGCAATAATACTGAAGACAGGCTCTATTAGCTCTTGTATTTGCAGCATCTTCTTATCATGTGAGCAAGCTTATTGATCATAGTGAAATATTTCATTCATTACTATGCTGGTAAAAATATTTTGGAAATTAATGTTACTATTGATTGACAAAACAGATTTTTCTATTCCCATAAATAGTTTTGGAGCAACATTTTCCCTCCTGTTTTGAAATATTCTAAAGATATATTTTCACAAGCTTTCTACCAGTGCAAAACTTCAGGACGCATTGCTGCTCTGTTCAACAGTTGTTTAATTTCTTTGTGTTGCCAACTCATTAAGGGGGTTCCGTGGAATGTCAACCAGGGATGGATCCACCACTGTTTTGAGCGTTTCAATGCAAGCTATGAAAATTTGTATACAGCGACACAGGGAAATGGGTGTGGGTGTGGCTGTGGCTGTGGTGTCACATGTATGGAATGAGTAGTCTCGCAGGCCAAACTCTTTATCTGATCTCGTGAGACTATGGAGTGATCCAATTGACAGGTATGCACACTTGCTACCAATATATACAGATACTCGAAGAACATAACAGCAGTTTCACAATTTTTTGTAAAAAACAACAACCTAAAAGCTATTTAACTAGGGCTTGCACATAATAGAGGAATTATTACCAATGCTACCAGTGCTTGCTGATTGCAGCATATTGATATGAATAGTTTTGGAGTTTCAAATTAACGAGCTAGTGAAGAGAGCACTATTGTGTTCCTGCAGAACTGATATCGTGCCTAACAGCCAGGTACAAAGTTGTAAAAACACATTCTTGTGATGTTGTTGTGGTTTGTTCAGGTACATTGAGCTCCAGATGGAAAGATTTGTGCACATAGTGGGGACAGTGGTTGATCATGAAAGTGCGCGTGCAGTTATTCTAACCCACTCACTTCCTGCTTGTAATTTGTTTAAAAGAAGCAGGAACAATCTTGGCACCCTCTAAAGTAACTTCCATTCTCAAATGCCAAAATCACCAGCAATGTCAGAAGAAGACTTTGATTTCCTTGCATTTTCTTGTTTTTCCGTGAATTTAAGTCACACCTCTGTGACTGACCAGGCTTGGGTTCCACTACCTGAAAGGAGCAAGGTGACCATCTATTCAATCTCTTCTATACTTCTTCTGTTTTCTATAGTAGGAATTCCCATGAATGTGCTTATTTTACTAGTACTTATTAGGCAAAAGTTTTACAAGGAGCCATCAAGCTTTCTACTTTTTAACCTTGTGTTTGTGGATTTTCTTAACTGTATTATTTATATACCTTATTTGCTCGTACCTGGCTTGCAAGGAGGAGCATATACTCTGGGAACTTCTGACTTTGACCGCTGTTTGTCGTGTTACTCGGGATCCATGGTTATTGTATGCCTTGTACTTGTGTCATTTCATCTTCTAGCAATTATGTCTGTGGATAGATTACTGTATATTCAAAAACCACTTCATTATGACAGAATCGTCACTGTAAAGAGATTAATAGTTGCTGTTTTAGCATCATGGATTATTAGTATATTTGTTGTTATTCCTCCTTCTTTTGAGTTTGGAGATATAAGATATGCTGCCGCATTTGCCAGCTGTACCCCAAGCTTTACTTCTAAAACTAGACTTACTAAAAGCTTTTACTATGTCATTTTTCTGATATTAGAAGGTATGATTCCTCTTGGTGCTTTAGTTATTGCAAATATATTTTTAATTGGTACCCTGCGAAAAGAAGCTAAGAAGCGGTTCTCAATTTCAGTGGAACATTCGAATTCATTGTCTGAAATAAATATTCGTGCAAGAAAACAGTACAATGAACAGCAGTTGCGCATGGTGAAAATGTTTGGATCCATATTCATTGCGAACTTAGTAACATGGATCCCAAGTGTCTTATTAATTATTGTGTTTATTTTTTGAGGGCTACAGCAACCTTTTATTAATATGTATGGAGCAATCATTGTGTTTTTTCTATCACAATCTGTTCTTCACCCAATACTCGAGGCTTTTCTTGTCGCTAAAATACGCAAGATGACAAAACAAATTCTTCTATCTTGGAATCATTGTAGAAAACATGCATGGAGTAGCTGATTCTGGAATACTTCCATTTCCTACATCAAAAAACACAAGCAAGCATCAAGGAAAAACTTAACTTGTCATTTGAATATATCACCAGACAATGAAATTGTTATTTTTGTCCTGATTTCATTAAATATTTTTTATTACATTCTGAACACTCTTGTTTTAAATAATATGTATTTTCATTTTTAAGAGGACTCTTTATACTAATTTCACTATTATAGCCTCATTTTAAAAAAAGATTGTAATTGTACATATATCTTACAACACACTTCCCTTGTATGTTACTTCATCCAATCATTTGTGAACTTAAATAATTTTTATGTTATAAAATGTTAATACTATTTGAATTATTGGTGATAAGTAGGACTCCTAAATGTATGGTGCAGTTTTCGGAAGTGTGTGTACTATTTTGGGTTGGACAGCTTAAAGTGTAGAAAGGAAGACCAGAAGTAAGGAGCTCACTTGTCTCATTGAGCTACAATGAAGCATCCTGGCACGTATGGACACGAAGAATGAAAAGAGGTCCAGAACAGCTGTTGTTCACTTGCCACACCCTGCTATCATCCCAGCATGGACATGTAGGGGGAAAAAACAAAAATAAATAAATAAAGAAAAAATATCAAGCCGTTATAAAATGTGTCTTTAAACATTTAATTTTTAAAAAACACGATTATATTCTGAAGTTTCTTAAAACTAGGCCAGAACGTTCAGATGTTCATGTTTTCTGTAATTGGAATATAAGCACTAACAACACACTGTATCATTTATATTTACTAATTGGACTGTGGCAAGTAAGAGGAGAGGGACAAGTACAAATTGCATACAAGACAATCTTGAGAACTACCATGTCATTATGTTCAGTCACACGCACTCACCATCAGCTTTTGTCCGCACTAATTACATCGCAGAATCGAGGAGGCACTAGTTCTTAAATAGATGTCATGTAGAACAATAAATGAATTTAAATTTGTGAAATATATTTGAACAGATGCTTATTTCAGTTTTAAAATGAGGGTGATCCTGACTATCAACTCTCCATGTCATTTTAGTAATTTGTGGTAGCTAAATATTTCTATGCTTCACTGAGTATTAAATGATTGAGTAGTAAGTGGGCGGACAAGTTCATCATGGAGTACATTACACGGGTAATGAGTTCCTAGTTATGAAGTGTAATGTGAAGGAAGTGTGCTAAGTAAACACACATACTCGAGTCACACAGTGATTTACAATATGACTTGAAACTGCACATGAACCAGCAGCTGTTTCAGATACCTTAGCTTTCAGTGAGTTTGGATAATAAGTAATCTGACTACTTTTGAACTTGTCAATATCAGAGGTAGAAATTAAGTATCAATTTTATGAAGGCATTGAAATCAACAACAAGAACAATAATAACAAAAGCAACAACAACAAATGTACCATTTGCATTCATCTACTCTTGGGAGTAGGGCTCGATTGTCACGTTGAAAACAATGTCCTCTTCTGTAGCTAGTACTTCCTTACCCAGTTATTATGTATATCAAATGTTTGTATCATTAACTTCACTTTAGTATTATATGGAATTTTTTTTTTTTTTTTTTTTTTGTTATGGAATAACACAGGATATTACAAATATGAAATTATATGGAGTAGGAGACATGAAGGCTAGAATAGTTCAAGTCCTTCAAGTGCCCACATCCTTGATGTGCAGCCATATAACATATACCAATAAATTAAAATGGTATTTTCCTGAGAAAAACAAAACAGCCATAGCTAATTGATTTTACTGCTTTAAAATCTAATGTTGAATTGTAGGATTTGATGTGATCAGACTTGTCCAGAGATGACCAAGACTTGACCTGACTGTATTTTGTATAAATTTGGTTATTGAATCAACTTCTGTTCAATAGTCAATTACTATTGTATTTATATTATATAGGCTTATTCCTATGTTGTTTGTACTAATAAATAAAAACTAACTTTTTAAGCAATTATAAACATAGGATAGATTTTTGATTCAATCAAGAACGTTTCAGACCATAAACGGTAGTATATATGAATAAGAAGTGATTAAGAGGAGAGCAGGGTCGTTCTATATTCATAGAATTCACATTGAGGAGGTAAAGATAAACAAGTGAAATTTAGTATAATGTTATGACTCTGCAGTTAGCACCAGAAATGTATTGGTTTCACTTTCATCATTGAAAGTAATGCGTAAATTGACACAATCCTGACATATGAGCCCTTCAGCATTTCAACACTGGCTCTTGATGGTATTGCATAACTTGACACATTCATCACATATAGGCCCTCTCCAGAATATGGCGTAGCCAAACCATCCTGTACTAAATCATAGCTCCACCTCTGGAGAAGTCTAGCATAGCAAGGATTCCTAATCTCAAACAACGACTAAGCAGCTAATACTACTTTTTACTGCATTTATGAACTACTATGCCCAGTACATCACTTCTAAAGTCTTTATTGCACGCTTGATAACTACACCCTTAAGGATTCATGCACGTCTGTGATGGTGTCCTTATTTTTGTTTGTTTGTTTGTTTGTCTTTTTTTGTTTGCACTATAGTGGATCTCTACTAGCTGAACAACTACCAGTGGCAGTAATACTAAAGAAAGGCTCTATTAGCTCTTGTATTTGCATATCTTTCTTATCATGTGAGCAAGCTTATTGATCATAGTGAAATATTTCATTCATTGATATGCTGGTAAAAATATTAGAAATAAATCTTACTATTGATTGACAAAACCGATTTTTCTATTCCATAAATAGTTTTGGAGCAACGTTTTTCCCTCCTGTTTTGAAGTACTCTAAAAAAATTTTTTTTTAACTGGTTCCTTACAAACTTTCTGTTTGTGGGTTGTAAGTCCACAAGCAGGTGTTTAGTTGAAGGACCAGTCTGACAGACACCAGTGGGCAGACAAGTAGTTGACTGCTCACCCTAAACTAGCTAAGCTAGCTCAAGATAAAAACTCTGTCACAATTTGATGTTGACCAATTTCATTAGATTGACAATTCTGAGAAAAAATAGTCTCAGGCCATATGGTGCACAACTGAGCATGTGCTCAGGAAAACAGGAAGTGAAACATAATTAGAATAGAGTAAAGGCGAATGAATATAATTAAGACAATATGCATGAACAAATGGCAGTGATGCTGCATAAATAATAATATAAACAATCATTACTAATAAATAATTAATCAATTTATTCAGTTCAAGCGAAAAATTGATTAAATAATTAATCAATTTATTCAGTTCAAGCGGTTATTGGGTCAGAGACCCAAACACTTTCTACCAGTGCATAACTTCAGGACACATAGCTGCTCTGTTCAATATTTGCTTAAATTCTTTGTGTTGCCAACTCATTATGTGGAACCCCAACCAGGGCTGGATCTACCACTGATTTGAACATTTCAATGCAAGCTATGAAAATTTGTGTACAGCGACACAGGGAAAGGGTGTAGCTGAGGTGTCACATGTATGGAACGAGTAGTCTCGCAGGCCAAACTTTTTACCTGATACAAGGATGGTTTGGCTCGTGTGATATGGAGTGATCCAAGTTGCAGGTATGCCTGCACTTGCTACCAATATATACAGATACTCGAAGAACGTAACAGCAGTTTCACAATTTTTCTTTAAAAAAAACAACAAAGCATAAAAACTATTTCATTAGGGCTTGCATAAAATAGAGCAATCGTTACCAATGCTACCAGTGCTTGCTGATGCTGTAATGGTAAGGACCTGCCCCCATGGGACTATAGTGCAGGTATAGGAGAGCAAAATATAACTCCTACAACTTTGGCATCAATTGAAGGAAAAGGCTTTGTGGTTCTTTCTCCCTTAACTCTCCCTTGATGCCCTCTCCATTCTCCCTGCCCCAACCCTCCCCTGCTCTATGTGCATGTGAACCAAATTATCCAACATAATAGCTTTTCTGTGCTTACATTTCATCATTACTATTGATTGTGTTTAGTCTTTCAATAAATATTTGACATAATATCTATAACTATGATCACATTCTTTAATAAAAAAAACTATTTTTTTTCCATATTCAATTAAGCTCCAAGACATATCACTTGTCACTTGTGTTTAATTGTTGTAGTGTTGTTCAAGTTGTCTTGAAACATTTCACATAGGTTCATAGAAAGTTCTCTAGGTTGGCATAGCCAGATTACACTGTACTGTACACAAGCAACAGGAATACACTTATCAGAGTGGATGGTGACAAGAATTAATGTAATCAAATGGTAGAGTCTCATGAATAGGGAAACACAATCCAAATGTTCTCCAATACAGATTTAGCTTTCAATAGGCTTGAATTAATTGTTACTGTATGCTAGATCAAGCATTCTAGCACATTTGGGCTTTTGCAGCATATTGATATGAATAGTTAAAAATTAACGCGCTAGTGAAGAGAGCACTATTGTGTGCCTGCAGAACTGATATCGTGCCATACATACATGTACTTTGATTCGACTTGTGTGTCCTAATTACTATACACTCGCACAATAATAGTGTTGTGCACCACAAGGTCACATGTTTTTCCCTCGTAAGCAATGCCTAATATAATATAGTTTATAGTTGACTATAGTGTAACCAGTGTTAATACTTAACAGCCGGGTACAAAGTTGTAAAAACACATGCTTGTGATGTTATTTGTGGTTTGTTCAGGTACATTGAGCTGAACGGATGGAAAAATTTAGGCACATAGTAGGGACAGTGGTTGATTATGAAAGTGCGCGTGCAGTTATTCTAACCCACTCACTTCCTGCTTATAATTTGTTTAAAAGAAACAGGAAAAATCTTGGCACCCTCTAAAGTAACTTTCATTATCAACTGCCAAAATCACCAGCAATGTCAGAAGAAGACTTTGATTTCCTTGCATTTTCTTGTTTTTCCGTGAATTTAAGTCACACCTCTGTGACTGACCAGGCTTGGGTTCCACTACCTGAAAGGAGCAAGGTGACCATCTATTCAATCTCTTCTATACTTCTACTGTTTTCTATAGTAGGAATTCCCATGAATGTGCTTATTTTACTAGTACTTATTAGGCAAAAGTTTTACAAGGAGCCATCAAGCTTTCTACTTTTTAACCTTGTGTTTGTTGATTTTCTTAACTGTATTATTTATATACCTTATTTACTCGTCCTGGCTTGCAAGGAGGATCATATACTCTGGGACTTCTGACGTTGACCGCTGTTTTTGTCGTGTTACTCTCGGGAATCCATGGTTATTGTTGGCCTGTACTTATGTCATTTATTTCATCTTCTAGCAATTATGTCTGTGGATAGATTACTGTATATTCAAAAACCACTTCATTATGACAGAATCGTCACTGTAAAGAGATTAATAGTTGCTGTTTTAGCATCATGGATTATTAGTATATTTGTTGTTATTCCTCCTTCTTTTGAGTTTGGAGATATAAGATATGCTGCCGCATTTGCCAGCTGTACCCCAAGCTTTACTTCTAAAACTAGACTTACTAAAAGCTTTTACTATGTCATTTTTCTGATATTAGAAGGTATGATTCCTCTTGGTGCTTTAGTTATTGCAAATATATTTTTAATTGGTACCCTGCGAAAAGAAGCTAAGAAGCGGTTCTCAATTTCAGTGGAACATTCGAATTCATTGTCTGAAATAAATATTCGTGCAAGAAAACAGTACAATGAACAGCAGTTGCGCATGGTGAAAATGTTTGGATCCATATTCATTGCGAACTTAGTAACATGGATCCCAAGTGTCTTATTAATTATTGTGTTTATTTTTTGAGGGCTACAGCAACCTTTTATTAATATGTATGGAGCAATCATTGTGTTTTTTCTATCACAATCTGTTCTTCACCCAATACTCGAGGCTTTTCTTGTCGCTAAAATACGCAAGATGACAAAACAAATTCTTCTATCTTGGAATCATTGTAGAAAACATGCATGGAGTAGCTGATTCTGGAATACTTCCATTTCCTACATCAAAAAACACAAGCAAGCATCAAGGAAAAACTTAACTTGTCATTTGAATATATCACCAGACAATGAAATTGTTATTTTTGTCCTGATTTCATTAAATATTTTTTATTACATTCTGAACACTCTTGTTTTAAATAATATGTATTTTCATTTTTAAGAGGACTCTTTATACTAATTTCACTATTATAGCCTCATTTTAAAAAAAGATTGTAATTGTACATATATCTTACAACACACTTCCCTTGTATGTTACTTCATCCAATCATTTGTGAACTTAAATAATTTTTATGTTATAAAATGTTAATACTATTTGAATTATTGGTGATAAGTAGGACTCCTAAATGTATGGTGCAGTTTTCGGAAGTGTGTGTACTATTTTGGGTTGGACAGCTTAAAGTGTAGAAAGGAAGACCAGAAGTAAGGAGCTCACTTGTCTCATTGAGCTACAATGAAGCATCCTGGCACGTATGGACACGAAGAATGAAAAGAGGTCCAGAACAGCTGTTGTTCACTTGCCACACCCTGCTATCATCCCAGCATGGACATGTAGGGGGAAAAAACAAAAATAAATAAATAAAGAAAAAATATCAAGCCGTTATAAAATGTGTCTTTAAACATTTAATTTTTAAAAAACACGATTATATTCTGAAGTTTCTTAAAACTAGGCCAGAACGTTCAGATGTTCATGTTTTCTGTAATTGGAATATAAGCACTAACAACACACTGTATCATTTATATTTACTAATTGGACTGTGGCAAGTAAGAGGAGAGGGACAAGTACAAATTGCATACAAGACAATCTTGAGAACTACCATGTCATTATGTTCAGTCACACGCACTCACCATCAGCTTTTGTCCGCACTAATTACATCGCAGAATCGAGGAGGCACTAGTTCTTAAATAGATGTCATGTAGAACAATAAATGAATTTAAATTTGTGAAATATATTTGAACAGATGCTTATTTCAGTTTTAAAATGAGGGTGATCCTGACTATCAACTCTCCATGTCATTTTAGTAATTTGTGGTAGCTAAATATTTCTATGCTTCACTGAGTATTAAATGATTGAGTAGTAAGTGGGCGGACAAGTTCATCATGGAGTACATTACACGGGTAATGAGTTCCTAGTTATGAAGTGTAATGTGAAGGAAGTGTGCTAAGTAAACACACATACTCGAGTCACACAGTGATTTACAATATGACTTGAAACTGCACATGAACCAGCAGCTGTTTCAGATACCTTAGCTTTCAGTGAGTTTGGATAATAAGTAATCTGACTACTTTTGAACTTGTCAATATCAGAGGTAGAAATTAAGTATCAATTTTATGAAGGCATTGAAATCAACAACAAGAACAATAATAACAAAAGCAACAACAACAAATGTACCATTTGCATTCATCTACTCTTGGGAGTAGGGCTCGATTGTCACGTTGAAAACAATGTCCTCTTCTGTAGCTAGTACTTCCTTACCCAGTTATTATGTATATCAAATGTTTGTATCATTAACTTCACTTTAGTATTATATGGAATTTTTTTTTTTTTTTTTTTTTTGTTATGGAATAACACAGGATATTACAAATATGAAATTATATGGAGTAGGAGACATGAAGGCTAGAATAGTTCAAGTCCTTCAAGTGCCCACATCCTTGATGTGCAGCCATATAACATATACCAATAAATTAAAATGGTATTTTCCTGAGAAAAACAAAACAGCCATAGCTAATTGATTTTACTGCTATAAAATCTAATGTTGAATTGTAGGGTTTGATGTGATCAAACTTGTCCAGAGATGACCAGGACTTGACCTGACTGTATTTTGTATAAATTTGGTTATTGAATCAACTTCTGTTCAATAGTCAATTACTATTGTATTTATATTATATAGGCTTATTCCTATGTTGTTTGTACTAATAAATAAAAACTAACTTTTTAAGCAATTATAAACATAGGATAGATTTTTTGATTCAATCAAGAACGTTTCAGACCAGAAACAGTTGTATAAATGAATAAGAAGTGATTAAGAGGAGAGCAGGGTCGTTCTATATTCATAGAATTCACATTGAGGAGGTAAAGATAAACAAGTGAAATTTAGTATAATGTTATGACTCTGCAGTTAGCACCAGAAATGTATTGGTTTCACTTTCATCATTGAAAGTAATGCGTAAATTGACACAATCCTGACATATGAGCCCTTCAGCATTTCAACACTGGCTCTTGATGGTATTGCATAACTTGGCACAATCATCACATATAGGCCCTCTCCAGAATATGGCGTAGCCAGATCATCCTGTACTAAATCATAGCTCCACCTCTGGAGCAGTCTAGCATAGCAAGGGTTCCTAATCTCAAACAACGACTAAGCAGCTAATACTACTTTTTACTGCATTTATGAACTACTATGCCCAGTACATCACTTCTAAAGTCTTTATTGCACGCTTGATAACTACACCCTTAAGGATTCATGCACGTCTGTGATGGTGTCCTTATTTTTGTTTGTTTATTTGTTTGTCTTTTTTTGTTTGCACTATAGTGGATCTCTACTAGCTGAACAACTACCAGTGGCAGTAATACTAAAGAAAGGCTCTATTAGCTCTTGTATTTGCATATCTTTCTTATCATGTGAGCAAGCTTATTGATCATAGTGAAATATTTCATTCATTGATATGCTGGTAAAAATATTAGAAATAAATCTTACTATTGATTGACAAAACCGATTTTTCTATTCCATAAATAGTTTTGGAGCAACGTTTTTCCCTCCTGTTTTGAAGTACTCTAAAAAAAAATTTTTTTAACTGGTTCCTTACAAACTTTCTGTTTGTGGGTTGTAAGTCCACAAGCAGGTGTTTAGTTGAAGGACCAGTCTGACAGACACCAGTGGGCAGACAAGTAGTTGACTGCTCACCCTAAACTAGCTAAGCTAGCTCAAGATAAAAACTCTGTCACAATTTGATGTTGACCAATTTCATTAGATTGACAATTCTGAGAAAAAATAGTCTCAGGCCATATGGTGCACAACTGAGCATGTGCTCAGGAAAACAGGAAGTGAAACATAATTAGAATAGAGTAAAGGCGAATGAATATAATTAAGACAATATGCATGAACAAATGGCAGTGATGCTGCATAAATAATAATATAAACAATAATTTGAATAACTAATAAATAATTAATCAATTTATTCAGTTCAAGCGAAAAATTGATTGAATAATTAATCAATTTATTCAGTTCAAGCGGTTATTGGGTCAGAGACCCAAACACTTTCTACCAGTACACATAGCTGCTCCGTTCAATATTTGCTTAAATTCTTTGTGTTGCCAACTCATTATGTGGAACCCCAACCAGGGCTGGATCCACCACTGATTTGAACATTTCAATGCAAGCTAGGAAAATTTGTATACAGCGACACAGGGAAAGGGTGTAGCTGTGGTGTCACATGTATGGAACGAGTAGTCTCGCAGGCCAAACTTTTTACCTGATACAAGGATGGTTTGGCTCGTGTGATATGGAGTGATCCAATTTGCAGGTATGCCTGCACTTGCTACCAATATATACAGATACTCGAAGAACATAACAGCAGTTTCACAATTTTTCTTTAAAAAAACAACAAAGCATAAAAACTATTTCATTAGGGCTTGCAAAAAATAGAGGAATCGTTACCAATGCTACTAGTGCTTGCTGATGCTGTAATGGTAAGGATCTTCCCCCATGGGACTATAGTGCAGGTATAGGAGAGCAAAATATAACTCCTACAACTTTGGCATCAATTGAAGGAAAAGGCTTTGTGGTTCTTTCTCCCTTAACTCTCCCTTGATGCCCTCTCCATTCTCCCTGCCCCACCAACTCTCCCCTGCTCTATGTGCATGTGAACCAAATTATCCAACATAAAACTATTGATTGTGTTTAGTCTTTCAATAAATATTTGACATAGTATCTATAACTATGATCACATTCTTTAATAAAAAAAAATCTATTTTTTTCCATATTCAATAAATCTACTTTAAGCTCCAAGACATATCACTTGTCACTTGTGTTTAATTGTTGTAGTGTTGTTCAAGTTGTCTTGAAACATTTCACATAGGTTCATAGAAAGTTCTCTAGGTTGGCATAGCCAGATTCCACTGTACTGTATACAAGCAACAGGAATACACTTATCAGAGTGGATGGTGTCAAGAAATAATGTAATCAAATGGTAGAGTCTCATGAATAGGGAAACTTACAATCCAAATGTTCTCCAATACAGATTTAGCTTTCAATAGGCTTGAATTAATTGTTACTGTATGCTAGATCAAGCATTCTAGCACATTTGGGCTTTTGCAGCATATTGATATGAATAGTTAAAAATTAACGCGCTAGTGAAGAGAGCACTATTGTGTGCCTGCAGAACTGATATCGTGCCATACATACATGTACTTTGATTCGACTTGTGTGTCCTAATTACTTTACACTCGCACAATAATAGTGTTGTGCACCAAAAGGTCACATGTTTTTCCCTCTTAAGCAATGCCTAATATAATATAGTTCATAGTTGACTATAGTGTAACCAGTGTTAATACTTAACAGCCGGGTACAAAGTTGTAAAAACACATGCTTGTGATGTTATTTGTGGTTTGTTCAGGTACATTGAGCTGAACGGATGGAAAAATTTGGGCACATAGTAGGGACAGTGGTTGATCATGAAAGTGCGCGTGCAGTTATTCTAACCCACTCATTTCCTGCTTATAATTTGTTTAAAAGAAACAGGAAAAATCTTGGCACCCTCTAAAGTAACTTTCATTATCAACTGCCAAAATCACCAGCAATGTCAGAAGAAGACTCTGATTTCCTTGCATTTTCTTGTTTTTCCGTGAATTTAAGTCACACCTCTGTCACTGACCAGGCTTGGGTTCCACTACCTGAAAGGAGCAAGGTGACCATCTATTCAATCTCTTCTATACTTCTACTGTTTTCTATAGTAGGAATTCCCATGAATGTGCTTATTTTACTAGTACTTATTAGGCAAAAGTTTTACAAGGAGCCATCAAGCTTTCTACTTTTTAACCTTGTGTTTGTGGATTTTCTTAACTGTATTATTTATATACCTTATTTGCTCGTACCTGGCTTGCAAGGAGGAGCATATACTCTGGGAACTTCTGACTTTGACCGCTGTTTGTCGTGTTACTCAGGATCCATGGTAATTGTATGCCTTGTACTTGTGTCATTTCATCTTCTAGCAATTATGTCTGTGGATAGATTACTGTATATTCAAAAACCACTTCATTATGACAGAATCGTCACTGTAAAGAGATTAATAGTTGCTGTTTTAGCATCATGGATTATTAGTATATTTGTTGTTTTTCCTCCTTCTTTTGAGTTCGGAGATATAAGATATGCTGCCGCATTTGCCAGCTGTACCCAAGCTTTACTTCTAAAACTAGACTTACTAAAAGCTTTTACTATGTCATTTTTCTGATATTAGAAGGTATGATTCCTCTTGGTGTTTTAGTTATTGCAAATATATTTTTAATTGGTACCCTGCGAAAAGAAGCTAAGAAGCGGTTCTCAATTTCAGTGGAACATTCGAATTCATTGTCTGAAATAAATATTCGTGCAAGAAAACAGTACAATGAACAGCAGTTGCGCATGGTGAAAATGTTTGGATCCATATTCATTGCGAACTTAGTAACATGGATCCCAAGTGTCTTATTAATTATTGTGTTAATTTTTCGAGGGCTACAGCAACCTTTTATTAATATGTATGGAGCAATCATTGTGTTTTTTCTATCACAATCTGTTCTTCACCCAATACTCGAGGCTTTTCTTGTCGCTAAAATACGCAAGATGACAAAACAAATTCTTCTATCTTGGAATCATTGTAGAAAACATGCATGGAGTAGCTGATTCTGGAATACTTCCATTTCCTACATCAAAAAACACAAGCAAGCATCAAGGAAAAACTTAACTTGTCATTTGAAATATCACTAGACAATGTTTGTTGTTTTTAAATTGTTATTTTTGTCCTGATTTCATTAAATATTTTTATTACATTCTGAACACTCTTGTTTAAATAATATGTATTTTCATTTTTAAGAGGACTCTTTATACTAATTTCACTATTATAGCCTCATTTTTAAAAAAGATTGTTATTGTACATATATCTTACAACACACTGCCCTTGTATGTTCTTTCATCCAATCATTTGTGAACTTAAATAATTTTTGTTATAAAATGTTAAAACTATTTGAATTATTGGTGATAAGTAGGACTCCTAAATGCATGGTGCAGTTTTTGGAAGTGTGTGTACTATTTTGGGTTGGACAGCTTAAAGTGTAGAAAGGAAGACCAGAATGTAAGGAGCTCACTTGCCTCATTGAGCTACAATGAAGCATCCTGGCACGTATGAACACGAAGAATGAAAAGAGGTCCAGAACAGCTGTTGTTCACTTGCCACACCCTGCTATCATCCCAGCATGGACATGTAGGGGGAAAAAACAAAAATAAATAAAATATCAAGCCATTATAAAATGTGTCTTTAAACATTTAATTAAAAAAAACACGATTATATTCTGAAGTTTCTTAAAACTAGGCCATTTTTGAACGTTCAGTGTTCAAGTTTTCTGTAATTGGGATATAAGCACTAACAACACACTGTATCATTTATATTTACTAATTGGACTGTGGCAAGTAAGAGGAGAGGGACAAGTACAAATTGCATACAAGACAATCTAGAGAACTACCATGTCATTATGTTCAGTCACACGCACTTACCATCAGCTTTTGTCCGCACTAATTACATCGCGGAATCGAGGAGGCACTAGTTCTTAAATAGATGTCATGTAGAACAATAAATGTGAATTTAAATTTGTGAAATATATTTGAACAGATGCTTATTTCAGTTTTAAAATGAGGGTGATCCTGACTATCAACTCCCCATGTCATTTTAGTAATTTGGGGTAGCTAAATATTTCTATGCTTCACTGAGTATTAAATGATTGAGTAGTGAGTGGGCGGACAAGTTCATCATGGAGTACATTACACGGGTAATGAGTTCCTAATTATGAAGTGTAATGTGAAGGAAGTGTGCATAAGTAAACACACATACTCGAGTCACACAGTGATTTACTATATGACTTGAAACTGCACATGAGCCAGCAGCTGTTTCAGATACCTTAGCTTTCAGTGAGTTTGGATAATAAGTAATCTGACTACTTTTGAACTCGTCAATATCAGAGTTAGAAATTAAGTATCAATTTTATGAAGGCATTGAAATCAACAACAAGAACAATAATAACAAAAGCAACAACAACAAATGTACCATTTGCATTCATCTACTCTTGGGAGTAGGGCTCGATTGTCACGTTGAAAACAATGTCCTCTTCTGTAGCTAGCACTTCCTTACCCAATCAAATGTTTGTATCATTAACTTTGTTGGGTCGCTCGCTCGTCGTGACGTGGAGAACCTCAACCAGTGGACAGCCTGTGATTGCTGCCACCAGAGTTGCGTAAATTAAAGGATGGATTCCACAACGTATTGTGCCTTTTGAGTTTAGTATAATTGTTACGACTGAAATGCCACGTGGACCACGGAGTTTATATATCCAACAGCTCACGTGACACTCCCACAATAAACACAACAACCAACACATCGCTATAAGTTCCAAATATGGACACAACACATATCTCGTAAAACTTAACATCACGCACACCTTTAATTCCATTACACGCACACTTAGCAATAATGACATACAACATAATGATATAGCACACGCATAGTTCGTTCATCTCCCTCGTCCATGTTCATGTGGGCCTTGGCTTGATCTTAGGCCCACATCTCCCCCTCCCTCAAAGAGACGGGTGACGTCGTCACAGTCCGACACGTTCTCTGCCTTCTTAGTCTTCTCTTTGTCAGATCCACACGTAGACACCTCTCCAGGCACGCACTCGTTCGACATCTCAGATCCTTGCACATCCACTGCAAAACATCTACTTAAACAGTCAGCAGCAACGTTCTCTACACCTTTTCGGTACACGATCTTGAACTTGTACTCAGATAACTTGAGCGCCCATCCATATAGCCTCCTGTTCTCTTGCTTGTTTGTCATCAGGTTGACCAGACCCTTGTGGTCGGTATAGACTACGAACTCCTTCCCAAACAGATAATATGAGAAATGCTTCACAGCTTCGTAAATGGCTAGCCCCTCCAACTCCTGGGCCGAATACCTCTGTTGAGCTCCTCTCAGCTGGCGTGAAAAGAACCCCACTGGGACCAGACGTCCATCCCTACAGACGGATAACACACCTCCCACTCCACTTGCACACGCATCAGTTTCCAAAACAAAATCATCGTGAATACACGGAACACACAACTGAACAAAATCACACAATGACTCACATAGACCCTGAAAGGCCCGCCGCATCTCTCCAGTCCACTCCAGCCCGCCATCCAAAGTCGCAGACGTATGAGGGGTCAGTACAGACGAAAACTGATGGAAGTCCTTCACGAACCTCCGGTAGAACCCCACCATACCGAGGAATCCACGCAACTGCTTCCTCGTGGATGGGAGCGGATGCTCCCTAATAGCTTTTACCCTCGCTTCCGGGACCGAGACTACACCACCACCAATCAAATGCCCCAGAAATTCCAACTTCACTTTCCCAAATTCGCACTTTTTTAACTTACACCTCAACCCTGCTTCCTGCAACGCCACAAACACCTCTTCCAAATGTTTCAAATGCTCCTCCCACGACTTCGATACCACCAACACGTCATCTATATACACACGACTAAATCCCAAACATTCTTTTAACACCAAATCCATCGTCCTTTGGAAGACGGAGGGGGCATTCGTGAGCCCAAATGGCATCCTGACATAACGGAATTTGCCAAATGGACACACAAACGCCGTTTTATCCCTGTCCGACTCCTTAACTACCACTTGGTGGAACCCCTTAGCTAGATCAATCTTGGATAGAACAGACCCTTGTCCCACCAACTCAACCATGTCCTTGAAAGACGGAATGAAGTACGGCTCCTTGGTTGTCACCGCGTTGAGCCGCCTATAATCGACGCACAGTCGAACACCACCATCAGGTTTCCTGACAGGGACCAGGGGCGAGGCCCAGCAGCTGTCCGAGCGCTCGATGATGCCCTGGCCTTCCAGACACTCGAGTTCAGCCTTGACTTTGGCCCGAATGCCCAGCGGCACAGAGTACGGGGCCTGCCTCACCGGCCCCGCCTCCCCCGTGTCAATCCCCATCTCCACTACTTCAGTCTTCCCCGGCTCCTCCGAGAACAACCCATCAAACTTCCTCAACAGACCATCCAACTCTACCTGAGCATACCCATCGCAAACACCTTCCAATTTACAACTCGAATCAACACCTTCGTCGATAACAACGTCCAGACGATTTACACTAAACTCCTCAACAAACTTCCTCAAACTATTTACATGAACCACCTTATTATGTATTCTCTTCCCATCAACAGCGATCCTATAATTTACCTCACCTTTACGTTCCACAACCACATACGGGCCCTCCCAGGAATCGGAAAGCTTGCTAGTCCTCCCAGGCACCCGATACAGAACCTTCTCCCCCACTTCAAAAGTCCTCAACTTGGACCCACGATTCAGGTAAGCCATCCTGCCCACCTTCGCCACTGCTGTCTTCAGAGCCGCCTGATCCCTCACTAGATCCAGACGCTCAGCCAACTTCAATACCCATTCATAATACTACCCTTCAACTCCTCATCCCCTTCAACCAAGCAAAAATACAGAACATCAAGGGGGGTCCTAACCCTAAAACCATACACAAGGTCAAATGGGCTGTGCCCAGAGTCTGCATGTGGCATCTGCCGCAGAACAAACAGAGCCAAGGACACAAACCCAACCCAATCTGCCTCTTCGTTGATGCATTTGCCCAAAATGGCTTTGAGGGTGCCATGCATCCTCTCCACCACCCCGTTTGACTCAGGGTGATATGGAGAGGTGCGCACCCGCTCTATCCCCAACAAGCCACACAAGCTCTTCATCACCTTGCCCACGAACTGGCTTCCCTGGTCCGTTAAGATCTTCTCAGGGATGCCAGTACGCGAAAAAATCTCCCACAAAGCCTCCGCCACCGCCTTAGCCGTGATAGAGCGCAGAGGCACTGCCTCAGGCCACCTGGTGGCAAGACAATCGTAAGTGAGGAGGAACCTGCAACCACCCTTGCCCTTCGGAAGAGGCCCCACCAGATCTATGGCTACATGCTCAAAGGGCTCGGAGAGAATCGGTCTCTCCACAGCCGGGGCTTTCCGTGGCACAAACTTGGATTTCTTCTGGCAGGTGGGGCAAGCCCTGCAATGCCCCAACACTTCCTTGGCCATACCAGGCCAGATAAACCTCTTACTGATCATCTTCAACACCTTGTCTCCACCCAAGTGACCTCCTTTCTCGTGGCCCAACAACAACACTGCTTCTCTAAACTCCTTCGGCACCATAACAACTTCAACTCTTTCCTCCCAATCAACAATCATCTTCTTTACCACGACTCCATTCTTCCAGCTGAACCCACGTTCTTCTCTATCTGCTAATTGTCTCCATGTATTGATACTAGCGTCAGCTGACGTAGCACTTTTGAACTTCTCCCCATCATTCCCACACAACATCGGACCAATGTCCTTGATCAACACACATGAACCAGCATCTCCATCATCTACACACTCCTGCAACATCCCAAATTCTCTAGGCACACAATCATCCACTGAGTCATCATCCGCAGGTACGTCGTCCACATGCACAACCTCTACCTCCATCCCAACAGGACTTTCCTCTTGCCTTGGACCTGCCTCTTCCTGGACAACCGGAGCAACTTCTTCCACCACATCCTCAATCACTTGCTCGGCTGACTCCTCAGCATCATCATCCTCCACAGTGCACCACAAATCATCTTCATTTAACTCAATCTCGCACTCATCTAGCTGCATCTCCTTATTTGCCTGAGCTCTCGTTAACACTTGCAACTTATAATCGTCACCTTCATTCCTCAACTTAGCCTCAGCTATAGCCTTCCCAAACAGAGCGCATTCTTCAACATTACCCAAACAAAACGGAATTATACACATATCATCACTGTCATTCTCCACAATCATTGCAAGCTTAGTTACAAATGAACCTACTATCAGAAATTCCACCTTAGTACTGCAGAAGGTATCCGCCTCACCTACAGCACCCGATACTCTAATGTCACCGCAATCCTCAACGTCGAAACCCACCAAAGACCTTGGCATTATTGCCACCTCTGCACCAGAGTCTATCAAAATACGACACTCCTTGCCGTTAACACTACCATACACCACATTATCCTTTACAACTTTCCCAGCACTTAATCTCGAATTCTTAGAGGCAGTCACAGGTTTCGTACCTGACCCAGCCGTCTTCTTGTTGGGGCAGTCTGGCGACTTATGCTCCTCCTTGCCACAGGAATAACACTTCACCGGTCTATCCGTGGCACCACTATCACCATTAGTCACCTTCTTGGGACATGCCACAGCCCTGTGGCCCTTGTCACCACATGAGAAACACACAATACTACCACCGTATCCACCATTACCATACCCATGACTACCATAACCATACCCACCATACTGTCTACTCCCACCATTTCCATCACCTTGACTAACATTCCTTTGATAACTACCACTTCTACCACTACCACTGCCAGACCCATATCCACTCACTCTGGGACGGTAAAAATTACCGGGCTGTCTGCCAGCAAGCCACTCCTCCCAGGCCACCATCAAGTTCTTCATCGTCTCTATCTTCCTACCCCGAAGAGAGACGCGTCCATCTTGGGGCATGACGAATCTGGTGTAGGCTAGAGCGAGCTCCACCACACAGTCTTCTTTTGACGTACCCCGCTGGAGAACTCCTCTACACAATCTCTCTATGAACTCTGTAATCTGGCCAGCAGTTAAAGTTTTCAGGGTCTCACATCTATCCTCGAACAACTTGAACCCATACGAAACTGAATTCTCACCAACCGCCAACAACAACTCCGACTTGACTTCATCATACGACCCTCCATCCGATCTTGCCTGCGCAATCCTGGCACACAGCCTGTCAGGCAGGTGTGCCGTCAACCTCTCCAACCACGAGTCCTCTTCAATACCACAATCCACCATGATCCTCTCAAATTTTGTCAGATACCCAACCAACTGTGTACCCTCCTTGTAACTCCCCAAACCTTTCAACAATTCGATTCTCAACTCCCTCTTCTCCGCTTTCTTCTCCCTTGTAGCTCTTGCTTCCTCATCTACCTCCCTCAATTGTCTAAATAACTCCACCATCCTGTTTTCGGCCTCTGCCTGACTTCTTCCAAGCAACTCAATCGTACGATTCTGTGACTCCAACATCCTCCTGTCTGCTTCACTCTGACGAGTAGCATTAATTTGGTCCAATGACGACACCAACTTACTCAACTCACCAACACCCAGGGTCGGCGCCTCACCCGCAGCCAGACCCGCACCTCCACTATGCATACCCTCACTTCCCGAGCTCTCCGTACCTAAGTACCTGCTGTGGTTTAACCCGTGACAATCCTTACCCCCTAATATACCATCTTCCTCAACCCTCACATCATTACTCACATCCGCATTCTTCCGCGCCTCTATGGCTAGGCTTGAAGGCAGGATCTGCTGCCGTTGACGCAGGAAGTTTTCTCTGTACTGCCCTCCTCTCAGTCTTTGACTCCGGCATAACTGGCTAGAGATGAAGAGACTGGCAGACCTACAGAGACACACAATAAAATACAAAAGCAAATGACGATTCCAATCAGAACACAAGATAACCACACCACGAAAGAATAAAGGTAAATGAAATTCCAAACGGTTACAATCGATAACAATACCACAAATGACCACAAAACCCAGAGTTCGAGAAGTGTTTGTAGTAGGGAACGAATTCCACTGGTTTAAAGACGAATCTTGGGGTTTCGACCTGCCGTAGAACGTATTCTCCAACAGAACTGACACCGCTGCCACCAATTGTTGGGTCGCTCGCTCGTCGTGACGTGGAGAACCTCAACCAGTGGACAGCCTGTGATTGCTGCCACCAGAGTCGCGCAAATTAAAGGACGGATCCCACAACGTATTGTGCCTTTTGAGTTTAGTATAATTGTTACGACTGAAATGCCACGTGGACCACGGAGTTTATATATCCAACAGCTCACGTGACACTCCCACAATAAACACAACAACCAACACATCGCTATAAGTTCCAAATATGGACACAACACATATCTCGTAAAACTTAACATCACGCACACCTTTAATTCCATTACACGCACACTTAGCAATAATGACATACAACAATATAATGATATAGCACACGCATAGTTCGTTCATCTCCCTCGTCCATGTTCATGTGGGCCTTGGCTTGATCTTAGGCCCACAAACTTCACTTTAGTATAATATACTGAATATATTTATTTTTTTTATTTTTTTTTATTTTTTTTATTTTTATTTTTTTTGAATAGCTACTCTCACAATAAAATAGAATGTCCTTGGTACACAGGATATCACAAATATGAAATATATGGAGTAGGAGACATGAAGGCTTCTACTCTTGGGAGTAGCGATTGATTCTTACGTTGAAAACAATGTCCTCTTCTGTAGCTAGCATTTCGTTACCCAGTTATTATCAAATGTTTATATCAATAACTTCACTATGGTATATACGGAATATATTTCCTCTTTTTTTTTTTCCTTTCTTTTTTTTTTTTTTTTTTTTTTTTTTTTTTTTTTTTTTGGTTATGGAGTAGCTACACCCACAATACAAAAGAATGTCCTTAGTACACAGGATATCACAAATATGAAATATATGGAGTAGGAGACATGAAGGCTAGAGTAGTTCAAGTCCTACAAGTGCCCACATCCTTGATGTGCAGCCATATGACATATACCATTAAATTAAAATTGTATTTTCACGAACATGTTGAATTATAGCTTTATTTTCTAAAACAGAAAAGAAAAGAAGCTATAGCAAATTTAATATAAAATCTGATGTTGAATTGCAGGGTTTGATGTGATCAGACTTGTCCAGAGATGACCGGTTGATCATCTGACTATTTTAAATTTGGTTATTGAATCAACTTCTGGCATAGTCAATTACTATTGTATATATATATATATTTTATAATATAGGCTCATTCCTATGTTGTTTGTACTAATAAAAAAGAAACTTTTTAAGGAATTATAAACATAGGATAGATTTTTTTATTCAAACAATAACAACAACAACCATAATAATACAATAAAAATAGTACAACAACACAACAACAGCAGTAATAATAATAGTAATAATAATAATAATAATAATAATAATAATTAATAATTAGACGATAATGACTAGTAGTCACACTATGTATGCATGACCATCAGGCAGTCAATGTCATCCCTCACTGTACTAAGTACGACCCGTACCAGGTCGACCCCTTACCTAACACATGCGCATCACACGCCCCTCAGTTCTCTGATTATCTTGTTCATTGTACACCAATATTTGATCCTCTCTGATCCGATGTCCTGATCGCGCACAGCGCTTAACTATAATCAGAGAACTCCTTCTACATCGAGTTTAGCAACTAGCTAGGGGACCTCACCAGCAGCAGTGCTGGCTGGAGGGTAGCTAAGACTTGACTCTATTTATTTCCCGCTCGAACATGGCAATGGAATGCCCCTATCCTGGCTGCACCTATACTATAGCTGAGGGGACCGACCCTGCAGTGATAGCAGCATTGCTCAATGGCCACATGCTGGTCCACAGCCAGGCCAAGAGAGCCAAGCCCACCCCAGTCCGCCGACCAGAAATCTCGGTCGGGGGAACCACGGAGAGATGGCACTACTTCCTGACCAGGTGAAGGGCCTACTCCCTTGCTGTCCACCTCGCCGGCGCTGAGATACCAATCCAATTCCTCGAGTGCCTGGACCCCAAGCTCAGAAGGGATGTCACCCGGAACATGGTCGGCCCCACACCAGTTGAGGAGCACACCGAGGAGGAGCTGCTGGCAGCCATCAAGGCTCTTGCTGTCAGGGAGGAGAACCCCAAGGTGGCCCGGGTAGCTCTGTCCAGGATGGTGCAAGACAGAGGGGAGCCGATCCGCTCATTTGCAGCCAGACTCCGTGGCCAAGCTGAAGTCTGTATGTTCACCATGAAGTGCGCAGGCTGCGATGTGGTGAACAACCAGGGAGAGCAACGAGTGGCCGATCAGCTCTGTGTCGGGCTAGCAGACCCCGACATACAGGAGGACCTGCTCAAAGACCCAAACCAACACATGACCGTCGAGGAAACGATCAGGTTTGTGGAGGTAAGGGCTGCGGGGAAGAGGTCTGCCGTCACGATCACGACGCCAACGTCGAGCAGCACATCCGCCAATGAGGAGATCGATCTCGAGGATGCAATACCCAGCGGCTACAAAAAGCAGCAGCACCTACAAAGTAAGGCCACACCCCCTAAGCCAAACTACCCGCAGACACACGCACGGAACCAATCCACACCTAGCAAATGGCAGCAGCCACCCAAGCCACTTACCAACCCAAAGGCTCGCTGCTGCTTCTGTGGGCTCCAGGGGCATGGCGAGAGGGCGCGGACTGCTATTAGGAGGGACCAATGCCCGGCATACAGCTCAATCTGCTCATCATGCAGCAGGCCGAACCATTACGCCCAGTACTGTTTGCAAGGTACTGAGTAGGAGAGCGCCATACAGGAAACCATTTTGACCATGCAGGAGGACTCACTACCCCACCAGACTTAGGATTCCAAAGAAGGCACCTGGGTAGAACGCCGATCCCCCTTCACAGCCCAACATTAACGTGACTGTCTCGACACACGCCGCAGACTTCGAGGCTCATGGGCACACACTGAGGAGGGAGAGACACAACCTGTCCACCACGGCACTTGCAGACACCGGATGCCAAAGCTGCTTGGCTGGTCCACTCCTACTGAGCAACCTCAATCTCCGTCGCAGCGACATGATCCCGGCATGCCTAGCCATGAAATCTGCTAGTGGCAACTCTCTCCCCATTATGGGCGACGCCCTGCTGCGAGTGAAGTTCAGACAGAGGGAGACAGGAAAATGGTTTACTTCATCCCGCTGGCCTCCAAGCTATACCTCAGCTTGTCAACGTGCCAGGACCTGGGTTTGGTATCATCTGCCTTCCCACTCAACACAGCGGCTGCGAGCAGCAAGGAGATGCCACCAGAGCATTCCACCCAGACAAGGAGCAATCGCCCATCAGCACCAACGCCAGCCCCCAAGTCAACGTCAAACCCCGCACCAGCTCTGCAGATCAAACCTCAGACACCACCCGCGGCTCGACTACCAAAGGACACCCGGCAGCGACCATGCTCCTGCCCGACCAGGGGACCTCCACCAGACAAACCAACAACCCTTCCGTTCCCTGGCACAATCGATAACCGCCACAAACTTGAACGTCACTTGCTGGACCTATACTCAGCAAGTGCGTTCAACGTTTGTGAGCACCAGCCACTCCCTCTGATGTCCAGTCCCCCGCTGTCACTCAGCATCGATCCGACTGCCACACCTAAATCCTTCCACACATTAATCCCAGTGCCAGTCCACTGGCATGACGAGGTAAAGGCCGGCCTGGACAGAGACGTCCGCCTGGGTGTACTGGAGAGAGTCCCCCTGGGTACGCCCGTGACTTGGTGCCATAGGATGGTGATCTGCACCAAGAAAAACGGGTCACTCAGGAGGACGATCAACTTTCAGCCCCTCAACCGCCATGCCACCAGGGAAACCCACCACTTCCAATCACCCTTCCACCAGGCCCGAGCCGTCCCTCGCCAGACAAAGAAGATGATCTTTGATGCCTGGAATGGATACCATTCGGTCGCCCTGGCAGAAGAAGATCGCCACCTCACAACATTTATCACCCCGTGGGGGTGGTATCGCTACTGCACGGCACCACAAGTCTACATCGCTTCGGGTGATGCCTACACAGTCAGGTATGATGCCCTCATTGCTAGTGTGATGTCGAAGACCAAATGCATAGACAATGCCCTGCTTTGGTCAAGCGACATCACTGAGGCCTTCCACCAAGTGGTCGAGTGGCTGCAAATCTGTGCTGTGAACGGCATCACCCTCAATCCCTAGAAATTTCGCTTCGCCAAGGACACGGTGGAGTTTGCTGGGTTCTCCATCTACCCAACTGAGGTGTGCCCAGCCAGCAAATACTTGCAAGCCATCATGCAGTTCCCCACCCCAAGCAGCATCACTGACATCAGGTCATGGTTTGGCTTGGTCAATCAAGTGTCCTAAACCTTCTCAATGACGGCAGCTATGCAACACTTCAGAGCCCTCCTCTAACCTTCCACACCATTCAGATGGACCGACCAGCTGGCGGAGGCATTCCAAACGTCAAAGATCCACATCTGCGACCAGATACAAACCGGAGTCCAGATATTCGACAAGGGCCGCCCTACATATTTAGCCACAGACTGGTCAAAGGAAGGGATAGGCTTCTGGCTGCTCCAGAAGCACTGCCAATGCCCCTCCCGCGAACCATTCTGCTGCCGAGACGGGTGGCAGATAACACTGGTGGGATCCCGTTTCACACACGCTGCAGAGTCCAGATATGCCCCTGTGGAAGGCGAGGCCCTGGCTGTGGCAGACGCCCTAGATCGTACACGACACTTCATCCTCGGGTGCAGTGACCTAGTTGTGGCATTGGATCACAAGCCACTGCTCAGACTATTCGGGGATCGCTGCCTCGAGGACATCCCCAACCCTCGCCTGCGAAATCTAAAGGAAAAGACCTTGAGGTACCGCTTCAGGATGGCATACGTTCCAGGGGTGAAGAATCACACAAGTGATGCCCTGTCCCGCCACCCGACAGGTCTATCCCCACAGAAACTTCACCTACCAGATGACCAGGCATCGCCCAATCCAAACTGCCCAGAGAAATCCGGAGGCACTACCGATACCACCTGTGACATACAGGTCGACGACGGCCTACCTCAGGCCATCTGTGGCGCCATATAATCAATCCCCATCAGCTGGGAGCAACTACAGACTGCCACCACGGCAGACCCAGCACTTCAAGACCTCATGTTCTACATAGCTGAAGGCCCACCAAGCGACAGACAGGCCATTCGAGCATACTACCCGGTCTTGGCAGACATGGCCATCATTGACGACGTCATCTGCCTAGGAGAAAGAGTCGTCATCCCTGCGTCCCTACGCCAGACGTACCTCAATGCCCTGCACGCCGCCCACCAGATATTGCCGCCACCAGGAACAAGTGCGCTGCTTGCAACGGCAACGCCCCCTCACAAGCAGCAATACCACCAACAATGCCAGAACAGCCAGAGTATCCCTTCCAGCACATTTGTGCTGATTTCTTCCATCACGAAGGTGCAGCATACTTGGTGCTGGTCGATCGCTACTCTGGCTGGCCCATCGTCTCTCCAGCCACCAACGGCGCCACGGGATTGGCCCACACCTTGAGGGACACATTTGCGTTCGGGATACCTTCGACGCTGACAACTGACGGCGGATCATAGTTTGCTTCCAACACAATCAGGGAGCTGCTCAGCAGCTGGGGCGTCCAGCACCACCTGACCTCGGCATATAACCCCCACTCAAACAACCGTGCAGAGACGGGGGTTAAAACAATCAAACGCATGATTGCAGGGAACACCGGGCCAGGTGGCTCCCTACAGACATTGTTCTATAAGGCACTACTGGCGTACCGAAACGAACCAAGCCCTGACACAAAGATGTCACCCGCCACATGCCTGTTCGGCCGACCAACAAGGGACCTGCTGCCCACCATCCCTTACAAACTGCAGCCCCAACCTAGCCAGAAGACCACACAGCGGGACCAAGCCCTGGCCAGCCGCAGCATCATGGCCAACAAGCGCTGGGATGAACACTCCCGAGGCCTCACACCACTGCACCTAGGCAACCATGTATTTGTCCAAAATCAAACAGGTCGCCACCTGACAATATGGGACAAGTCCGGAGTGGTGGTAGAAGTGAAGCAGTACCACCAATATGGCGTCAAAATGGATAGCAATGGCCGGATCACCATTCGCAATAGAAAATTCCTGCGCCGCACACCAGGCCCCACACTACCACCCGACCACCCACTCCAAAGGTGCTGGCCAGTCCTCATGCCACCAGCACAAGATGGCAACCAACCTGCCAACCCCAGCCCCACCAGCGAATCGGGCAGTGCATCCCACCCCCCAAAACCAGCTAACAGGGCAATCTGCCCCGACCACCCCATCACCAACCACCCCACCACAGCCACCACCCACGCCGAGTAGCACAGCGCCAGCATCCCAAACCCCCGTGCAGCAACAGCGCTCATATGCCTCAGTGGCTGGCACCCCAACCCCACCCGGCCTCAAAAACCAATCGGCCCCAAAAAGCCTGCAGATGTTCCAACCAAGACCCCCTCTCCCCCACCCGCTCCAAGACGAAGCAACCGGGAGAGAAAGCTCGTCATACGATATGGACAAGCACACTAACTCTTAGTCCCCCTGTCTGTAGACTTGGGTGGAGATAGACGATAATGACTAGTAGTCACACTATGTATGCATGCCCATCAGGCAGTCAATGTCATCCCTCACTGTACTAAGTACGACCCGTACCAGGTCGACCCCTTACCTAACACATGCGCATCACACGCCCCTCAGTTCTCTGATTATCTTGTGCATTGTACACCAATATTTGCATTTGATCCTCTCTGATCTGATGTCCTGATCGTGCATAGCGCTTAACTAATAATAGTAATAATAATAATAATAATAATAATAATAATAATAATAATAATAATACAATTGTAACAGTGGGACTGAAATTTGTTGCCTGCTCAGCATCAATTCTTCCTAAAGTAATTGCCTTGCTCATCCTAATCCCCCTCCCCTCCCACTTTAGTTCATACAGCACCCCAGTGCAAGTCTATGATCACTAAGGGCTGCTTCATGAACAGATGTAAGATTAAAAGACAGTTAAGGGTTTGGCTCTCGAGTCTAATCACTCATTGCACACACTTGCTGCTGAGTTTGCTAGGTAGCCTCTAAAAGATACTTGAAGTTGAATTTTTGTACCCTTAATTTTTTGAGGAATCCCTACAAAATTATAATGAAGTACTAAAGGTGGGAACCCTCAGCGCTACTAAACGCTAACTAGCGATTATAATATAAGAATAAGAAAATCAGGATACCGCGAGCAATGAAAATGGTACACGGAAACGTTGTCTCCATAATCTCCATGATTATGACGTGACGCTAGGGGGCGTTACCCACAGAAGCTGGTACCTCGAGCTGAAAACTTAGCTTTTTCTCAACAATTAGCTCGAAATTAAAACAAAGTAGTAACCTCCAAATCAGATTGTTAGCTCGAAATTAAAACGTAGTAACCTCCAAATCAGATTGTGACGACGGACAAACAGGCAGGACGACTACTATAAGCCTATCGCGCATGGGCGCTGAGGGTTATCTGGTACAAAGGGCGAAATTGTGAGAACGGTCGAATGTCGCTGTAATTTCGCACGTGCTGCTTTGAGCATGCGCTTGAGTGAAACGAGCAGCAGCCTTTAATTAGTACTGCGCGGAGCAGTATTTTCTCCAACGGTTTATGATCATGGATTCAAACTATACCACCACTGACAATCCTGAAAACTTCGCCCTCCAGAATACTTCTAACTTCACCTGCTTTGCTTCTGATTTAAGCCGTGACAGTGTCACTGCTGAAGCCTGGTCTTTAAGGGATGACCAAGATCCTACTGGTGTAATTGCAATTGGTGCAATTCTGATTATAGCTGTGGCTGTAGGTATCCCTTGGAATGCGGGAGTCATAGTAGCTTTGATCTACAACAAATTCTTCAAGCAGCCATCTACCTTTCTCTTGTTCAACCTTGCTCTAGTTGATTTTTTGACTTGTGTTATTATAATTCCTTTTCAAGCAGTGCCTGGACTAGCTGGAGGAGTTTATACTCTTGGAAATAGTGATTATACTCGATGCCAGTCTTGCCAAGCAGGGATCGTAGTCATAATTTGGCTGTTATACTCGTCTCTTCATTTAGTATCTCTAATGGCTGTCGATAGGCTCATATATATACGAAAACCTCTACAGTATGATACTTGGGTCACGGTACCTCGCATTGCTGTGGTTATCGTACTCATTTATGTAATTAGTTTGCTTGTTTCAATTCCTCCATTGTTCCAGTTTGGTGCTATTGAATTCAGCGCTAATGTGGGTACCTGTACAACTGTGTTTGGTGCGACAACTAGAGTAGGTCCGAGCTTCCTTATAATCGTTTTCTTTTTAGTTGAAGCCTGTATACCTGTTGGTATTCTAATCATTGCCAATATCATTCTTCTTGTTTTTGTTCGTAAAGGTATAAAGAACCGCTTTGACTCCACCTACTTATCTTCAGGCGAGGAAGAAGTTAATAAACAAGCCAAGTTAAAGTACCACAATCAGCAAATTCGCATGGTCAAAGTTTTTGGATCAATTTTTGTATCAAACTTCCTTACATGGGCCCCCAGTGTGATTTTGATTGTTATTATTGGTGCTATTGGGATTTCTAGAGTCCCTCCAGGCATCTTTGGTCTGGTTTTTCTGTGTTTCCTATTGCAGTCTGTTATTCATCCTGTGTTGGAATCTCTTCTTTCTGGAAAGATAAGAGCCCTTGTTAAGAAGATATGCTGCTGCTGCAAGAAAAAGAAACATGCAAATACAACTAAAGCCACAGAACTATCGAGCAGAGGATGAAGCAACTTTAGTAGTGAACCTAACACTTAGAGTTTATGAGCTTGTTTTCTTATTTCTACGTTTCCATTTGTAGTGTTTAGTTTGTTTTGAACAGATTGAATATACTTTAACACTTGATTTAACTGATGGAAAACATTTGGTCACATTGAACTTGGGCGGAAAAGCACCATTACTATTATAAGCATCATTACTATTATAAGCATCCTTTACAACACATCCAAAACTTTGTAGGTTTCACTGATTGTGAACCCAAGAAAACCTACACATAAGGTGTTAACAAATCAGGGCAGCATCTAACTTCCTGTACCCTTCACACTGGAAGTCTGTTGAAGTGTGGAGTATTAGCATTCTGTTATGTGAGCAGTTGAGCTGCACTGCAAAGGCACTGTTACAGTCTACACACACACATTTTTATATTTGGCATAATAAAAATTGATACACTGCCTGTATATCATTAAATGTCATATTTAGTAACTGACTTTTTTTTTTAAACCACATATAATTGAAGTGATGTTCTCTATCAGATTTTTGAAAACAAATGTAATTGTGAAGTGATAATTAATGCAATTTTATGATTGTCGTACTTTCCTCTTTTAATTCTCAAAAAGCCTTCATTGTACGACTGATGCAAAGCCAAGTAGTGTTTCTTTTTTATATTTATTGATTTGTACTAGCTATTCATGTTGATACAGCAGGATAGGGGCACCTGATTTTCAGCCAAAAAGTCGTAACATTAGGTTAAGTTTTATTATAATTATAAAAACTGTTAAAACAGAAAACTGCTAGTATGTTATTTCAGCTGAGAATGACGGAATGAATAATGAAACCTATGGCTAATCCATAATATAGTACAAATATATATCGGTCAACAAATTGCAAAGCAAATACATCTAATGCTCTTGATAGTAGCTGATACAATATAACAGTTGATTGTCATTTGTTTGTTGGCTGTTGTTTTTTTTAAACTCTATTTTATAATAGCATCTTGTACAAAACATTTTGGTTTGTTTTATTGAAAGCCTTCAAATACGACAAGATTTAACATATGTAAATCATGAAAAAGATGACAGGGCAAGTCTGAGTGATGATTATTTATTTATACTCTGCATGTGTATCACTAAGTATTTTACATTATCACTTTTTATTATCCACTTACTTGACATTTGCTTAAAAATAGAACCGTTCAGTCATCTTTACTGGTATGCAAGCATGCTTGAGCTAGGAACATTGTATGTACCACCAATAGGAATTGAAAACCTTGCAAAACAACAACAACAACAACATCAACAACCAAAAAACTACAGCAAAAAACATCAGACTAATAATTCTTGCTGGAATGAAGAATGGGTATAAAAACACCTGATCTATTGCATTGGTGGTACAACTCTTGAATGTTCATTAACTGTGGTATTCTAAAGCAATTTAGAATGGAAATTAGTTCTATGTCAGTGACAATCCCTTTGTGCTCTTTATTTTATGATATGTGCAGTGAATACACTCAATTTTGATCTCGTGATAAAGGTCCATTGAAGGTTTATCAGTAATAGCGAGATAATATCTAAATTCCAAAGTATAGTACACATTAGAAACATGTAACAAGCAAAAGTTATAACAAATACAATGACCAACAACAAAATAAACAAAACTTATCCAACAACATCATCACCAACAAGGGCAGTAACTAGAACAGTGACAAGGATGATGATGATAATAATACTAATAATAATACTAACAACAACAACAACAATAATAATAATAAATTATTATTATATTATTATTATTATTTATTATAATAATTATTATTATTATTATTATTATTATTATTATTATTATTATTATTATTATTATTATGCATTGAAGAGAGATGAATTCAATATAAACAGAAATAATTGTTATCAAATATAACTCTGTATCCCATAAATAGAGGGAAATGAATGCTACCACAGGATTGAGCATGCCCACTATCATTTAGAGATAATGCACAAAATTAATTCCTGTCATCAGCCACTTCAAAATTTTTACTCTAAATCAAAGTATAATTTGTGAAGTAGTTGTGCAGTAAATTTAACATTGAATTTATGACAATTATAGGTAAGTAATGCTGCATAATATTATAATCATTCTTGGTTGGTATAACTACTACATTGTCCACTAGACAGTGTATTTGTTTGTGTAGCCAAACACTGAATTCAGTTCTTGGTCAGAGAAGCGTCTATCAACTGTATTCTTGTTGAGATTGCCAAGATTACATTCTCTTTGTCTATTGAACTTATTTCTAGTAGTTGTGCAGGCAATACCTATCATCCAAATGTTGGCCATGAGAGCTAATGAAACTGGAAAGCTCAGGATCAATATCTGGACCCATAAGTATGTAGTATACATTTTTTGTCACTAAGTTGGTTCCTACTATGTATAATGCACAGAGTCCCAGTGGATTAGCAAATTTGATCTCACCAAAGCTGGAAAGCTCAGGATCAATATCTGGACCCATAAGTATGTAGTATACATTTTTTGTCACTAAGTTGGTTCCTACTATGTATAATGCACAGAGTCCCAGTGGATTAGCAAATTTGATCTCACCAAAGCCAAATGCTGGTGGAATAGCAGATATAGTGCAAACAAGTGCTGACACTACTAGAATGATAAATACATTTTTGAGAGTCATGATGTTTTCATACTTCAGTGGCCATCTAATGTAGATAAGTCTATCTATAGAGAGAAGTGCAAGAGTAAACAGGGAATAATCAGTGAAGATAATGGTGGTAATTGTGATAGTAATGCAGGCACAGCATCTAGAGTAGTCTGTATTCCCAACAGTGAACTTCAGAGACAAAACAAATGCAATTCCAAAAGGGAGACACAATGCGCAAATAACCAGGTCAGCTATTACCATATTCAGTAAGATGGCATATGTTGGATCTTTGTAATATTTTTTGTTCAAGAGCACAAAGATTACAGCTGTATTCCATGGGATACCTACAATTAAATAAACAATTTGTAGTGCAGCCACAACTCTGATGCTGCGAATATGATGAGCTCCTTCACTCTCCACCATCCATACTTCCTCAGTGATGAATTCATGGCTGAAGTCAGGATCTGAGCAACTAAAGTTTGGTGAAATATCAGGATTCATCACTCTATCGCTTCAATAGGAATCACTTTTGGCATCTAATGAAATAAATTTAGGGAATGCTATTATTTATGATTTCAAGGAAAATAATGGTACATGTATTTTAAAAAATACCCTTTTTGGAGATTTCCTGCTAGAAAGTATTAATTATGGTTTCTTTCTGTAAACTACTTCACAAAGGAAATGGTTAGTTTTAGAGGCATTTAGTGGCAATGTAAAGCTTGAAAGTTGCTTTGATGATACAGAAAAGTTGGGGATTTTTTTTTGTACATACAATCGATTTATGTAGCTACATCAACAGAATTTTGAAAATGTGAAGATTTGAAGACTGCAGCAACAAAATAAACTTAGAAGTACAAAAATAAACTATAGACAGTAACAGGAATATTTAGCATTGATTAAGAGTTGGGAGGAAGTGCACAATGAAATGTTGAAATGCACAGTTAAAGGATTTCTTTTATATTGGGTTATATGCAAGACTGTCACAGCAAAATGAAGATACTACTTTAGGCCTCATGATGTCAGACAATTTTTGACAAGCAACAAGTGTACTAGAATTACACCGGATTTAAACTTTTTCTAAATTATCATTAGTTTTTCATTAATTTTTATTGTGATTTATAAGAGTTGAATAACAAACTTCTATGGTAGCAGACTTTACTATGACATAATGTTTTATAGCACTAAAATATGTCTAAAAAATGGTCCAATAAGAAGAGAAAAATATTTCTGTTTTGTACACAATCTACTAAAAAAATCAAGAAATTGATGGCAGTTGCATATTGGAAGACTTGGTCACCAAATGAGGTCTTCTTGTCTTGCAACAGCATAAAACCTTGAAAACCATCTGTCTAGCTTTGCCCACAAGGCAAGTCTCCAGTATTGGGTGAATGGCAGGTTGACTAACATAGATGATGTAAACAAATGAAAACCACCATATTGATATGTTGTCAGCCCCTACAATGAGAGATACCAGTGTAATTAACGTGGTTGGGATCCAAGTGATAATATTAATACCAAATATTATCCCAAACACTTGGATTATAATCAACTGCTTCTTGTGGTAACCTCCTTTTATTTTCGCTTCAGAGTCTCTGCGTTGCTGATGTGGCATACTCTTTATGCTTCTCCTAGTTTTAGTGTATCTTGTTCTCATACCTTTGCATACAATGATCAGTAGCCAAATATCTGCAGCTAATGCTGCTACCAGAGGAAATGATAGAATTCCTAACAGGACAAATACATAGACAATATTTGGAGCCACTCTGTTGGTTCCAGTTGCTATTAGAGAGCAAGATCCAATGGGATTAGCAAACTTTATCTCTCCAAAACCAAATACTGGAGGGAGGGAGATTACAAGGCAAACTATCCACGTGATGACCACAACAGGTATGATGGACTTCTTTGAAATGATTTTAGGATACATCAATGGCCACTGGACGTAAATAAGTCTGTCAACTGACAGCCAAGCCAAGAAGAAGAGAGAGGCATTTGTGAAAGTTAAGGTCAACACTATAATACCATGGCATGCTTGACAGCGAGCAAAATCTGAGTCTCCAATAACAAATTTCATGGGGAAAGCAGAAGCTATATTGAAAGGTAGTACAAGCAGTGCCAAGAGGTCAGCAAGAACCATGTTGATCAGAAATATATAAGTGAAGTCTTTGAAAAGCTTCTTAATTAGAATCACAGTTAGCACAATGGCATTCCAAGGCAATCCTATCAGCACATAAAGAACTTGAATAACACCCAGTGCTATAATACTAGGTCGATGTGAAGATCCTTTCTCTTCTATTCTCCATAACCCATCTTCAATAGAGCTTTGTCTAAGATCTGGATCAGAGCAGCTGAAATTAAAGAAATAATCTGCCATTTTGATAGTTCTGAACTAGTGTTTAGATAACTCAGGTTTCCTCCTATGTGTGTTGACTAATATATGGATATATTGAAACTAATTTTTAGCAGTGGATAAATAACAGGAAGTAAGATATTGAATTAGTATTACATGTAATCAGGGCTTTTTTAAAGATTGGAGGAACAATCTTGAACTACAAATTCACTAATTCTTCAAAATTATAGATAAAACATAATAGAAAATAATATAACAGTGTTAATTAAAGAAAATGTATAGTTTTTCTATTTTCATAATTGTTGCTGTTATCTATGGTAATTCAGTTCATGCTTCTGCTAATGATCCAAGTTGGAGATTGGAAGTCTTTGTCATTAGATGAGTTCTTCTTTGTCTCCTTGTGCATAAATAGCATAACACTTTGAAAAGTACCTTTCTTGCTTTGCCCACTAGACAGGTCTCTAGTATAGGATGGATAGTGGGCTGACAGAGGTATATTAAATGTACAAATGCAAATGACCATATCGATATTCTCTCTGCCCCGATGATGAGGGACAAAACAGTGATGATAGATGTGGGTATTATGGTAACGATGTTAACAGCAAAAATTATGCCAAACACTTCTATGATGTAGAGCTTCTGTTTTTGGTATCCTCCTTTCAATTTGGCCTCGGAATCTTTCTTCTGAGGTGGATTTCGATTTGTGGTACTTCTGATGCTATTTCTGGTCTTTGTGTATCTTTCTTTTAGTCCACTGCATACTATAATTAGCAACCAAATGTCAACCACAAAGTTTGCAGTCAAGGGTATAGATATTGCCACCAGCAGTACTGCCACGTAAGTAATATTAGAAGCCAACCTGGTCTCTCCAGTGGCAATTATAGAACATGAACCAAATGGGTTTGCAAACTTTATTTCTCCAAAACCGAACAAAGGTGGTAATGTTATGACAATGCAAAAAATCCAGGTCACTATGAGTGTCAGTATAACTGACTTCGTTGTTACAATTTTGTCATACATGAAAGGCCACCTAATGTAAATAAGTCGGTCCACTGACAACAGTGCCAAGGAAAACACTGATACGTTGGTCAGGATAAGTGTGGCTATTATTATTGTATGACATACTTGGCAGCGAGCCCAATCCGAGCCTCCAAGAAGAAATTTCATTGGAAAAGAGGAGGCAATATTGAAGGGCATAATGACGAGTACAAGAAGATCAGCCAACACCATATTAAACAGGAACATATAGGTTGGCTCTTTGTAGAGCTGCTTACCTATGGTAACAATTAGTACAGTTGCATTCCATGGTACTCCAATGAGTACATAAAGAATTTGAATTGCTGCAATGGCAGTGATACTTTGTTCATGAGCTATGCTTGTAGCTTGGACCTGCCAGATTCTATCCGTTACAAATTCTCGACTCAAGTTAGGATCAGAGCAACTGAAGTTAGGAGCATGATCAGCCATTTTGTTTTTGTTGTGGTATAGAGTACCGATTCAAATAGTTTTTCTTGGTTCAGAGAAGTTGTTTATGCTAGTGGTACTTCGCTAGTTTCAAGTCCTTCATTCAGGAAATGGAAACGTCAAATAAGTGATTGTTTGTTCAACAAAGCTTCACAATGCTGAAAGCTTGTATAACAGTTTGGGTTTCAATTTTTGTGTGGTGAAATCATAGCTGTGTATCCTGTACTACTCCCAGGCATCTGGCTACATTACTACTACAAAAATCCATGCTCATCAGAAGGACATTGGTTTTATGTTAAGTAACAAGTTATAAGTTATTATGATAAGGAATAAATAATAGAATGAATGTGGCTGAAAATTATTGGAATGAAACCTTTAGCATGATATTGTGTCTGTGTGGGACCCTTCCTTCTTTAACTGCACCAGATAATACCTGCATGCATGTGACTCGAGCTCACCAACACCTGCAAATGCCTGTGACCCCAGCTCACCAACACCTATAAATGCCTGTGACCCCAGCTCACCATCATTGCATGCCTGTGACCCCAGCTCACCATCATTGCATGCATGTGACCCCAGCTCACTATCACTGCATGTGTGTCTGTAACTCTAGCTCAACAAATGGCTGTGACTGCTAGCCCACCTATACCTATTACACTGCCACAAGCTGGAGTGATTTTACAATCAGTATAAAATCACATGTCTAGAATGATTTGAGCATGCTCACCAGTCATTCTTTGTGAATGTATTGTACAATCTGTTTTGACAAATCTTATATTTATTTTAAATAGAATAACAATCAACACAAAAAAAAACTGTTGAGTGTGTTCAGTAGAAACGGATTGCAATTCTTATGAGCTACCATCTAACTGAGATGGAGAAAGTAAGGCCTAGTTGGCTGTTTTTTTAATTTACTATGACATCATAATTCGTAAGCAGAGTCAATTCTGAAAGTACAAGAGTTAAGTTAAAATTGTGTTTGTTTATAAATAATTATATAATAAAGTATGTATTGTTCCAAGAGTTGGCCATAAGGTTCTACATAAATTGAGATTACATGTCACAAGAGTTGATGTTGATCTGTAGCTTTATTTCTTCTGCATGTGTTTATATAGCATGTGTAAATGTGTGGACTGTAGTAATCATGAAGTTGTGCAATAATCATTTTACTCAATCATAGCTTTTACTTTTACTATGATCTTCTATGGGTTTGGGCTGTGAGGCACGCTAATGTCATTTTTAGTAACTGAATAAGCTAAAAGTTTATATAATAGTCTTCAATACAGATTCTATGCATATAGAACAAGTTCTTAATTAATATCTACGTGGTTACTTTCAAGAATTTATTTATGTGATGTAGCTTACTGCCATAAAATATTTAATATTGCAGCAGCAGTTAGAGCATTGATGGTGTATATCTGAAGCAGACTGCTGGTTAAGCAAGTTGTTATGATTTTCTTTAGTAATTTAAAGACATTCAGATCATTCTGATAGTTGCACTTTGATGTTGATCATAATAGTTTTCAAACAACAGATGGTTTCAAAATAAACATGTTTCAACTTAGGTGCATAAACATAAAGTGTACAATGAAAAGACAAGCAAGTAGTAGCTAATTACCCAAATTTATGGGTCATATTATCAGCAACTCAGTTAACCCATGTCGGGTATTAATACTGGATATTTTAGAAGTGGAAATAATTCCAACAATTAACGATCATTACAACATTTGAATAAGGGGAAAAAACATTGAAACCACCATTTTAAAAGTAGATGAATAAGCTAATGGGATGGTACCTACTTTAACCTCGCTAATCAACCCTAATAATGTGGGTTATAACTCTAGTCACTGAACCAGTAAAGTGGAGGTTTGTCTTATGATACCATCTCCAACCAAGCAATGGTTTTTGCCAACAAGTAGAAAAATGGTATAGCTAGTATTCTAGTGCCCATTAAGCATTATTGACAACCTAATTGTTGAAAGTATATGTAGCTCTTAAAAAATTCCTCTACACATACACACACTTTTGATATAACTTGAGATGGGACAAGAATATAATTCACTGTACACAATTCAGACGGATTTATTAATATAGGTATAATGTAATTTTATTGATTGACATAACACCTGGTTTGTAATTTACACTTTCATCAGGGGAGGATCCAAGGAAAGGTCTGAGGGAGCCACCCCCCCCCCCCCCCCCCCTCCACTCCCAGCCAAGTTTTTTTTTAACATAGGGATGAAGGTACCAATAAGGGTAATACAGTTCACAGGACAACTGCATGCTAACTCATGCACTTCACTCATAAATTAATATTCAAATCAGTTACAATTAATCATTAATATTCCAATAAATTTCAGAAGTTTTTGACCTAAATATATTTGGGCCCCTCCCTGTTGCTAGCACTGAATCATGTTGTTGTTTATTCAGCTGTTCATTCATCTTATATCGTTTCTAATGGCATAAGAATGGGTGAAGAGATGAAAGTTGCGATCTGACCAGGGAGTTAACTGACTTGACTAAATGAAGAGAAGTCATTATTCCGAAGATACTATTTGGCTATGCTTTAAGCGATTATCGGAGATGTACTCAGACTGCAAGGGCCGAATGTTTTGGCTGAAATCACTTTTAATAATGGAATCTTTATCTAATACTATACCAATATGATTTGATAAAAGGACCATAGATGTCAATTAGATGCAAGCAACTATTTTTCTCTGTCAGTTGTGTAACTTTCCAGCTATTAGCAGATGCTATGAAAGAAACTGCATAAGAAATAAAATGCCTCCTTGCAAATTCGCACAATGTCAAATCTTTATTCAATATACGGAAATAAAAGATTAGAGGTACAATTGATTTTCTTGGAAATGGGAGATTCAGAAACCTACAGATACAATAGACTTCCTTATGAAAAAAGAGATTCAATAGACTAAACAACAATGGGTTTCCTTCTTTCAATGTTTATTTTATAGGAGAAGGTAGTACACATTAAACTCTCTATACTGTTAGGCCCCCCAACTTTTGAACGGAAATTGTCCCTCCTCCCCTGCAATGACAATGTGAATTATAAAGTAAATATATATTTCAGAAGCTTTGTCTCACATACTACATACTACATGTGTTGGCCTATAATCATTCCCTGGAAAAAGTATCATGATGGAATGACATTTATTGGCAATGGACCTAAGGCTAGTAGAATTTATATATCAAATAGCTACTGTAGCTATATCTGTCAGCATGAATGTAGTGCTTTATAAGCTAATATAGTGGTAATTGATCAGTTATTTCCTGTTTCAGTTTATTCTGACACATATTTTAGCTTGCCTTTTTTGAATGATAAGGAGGAGTGATTCCAGCAAGCAATTACTCACGTGTTGGTTTTTTTTTTAATGGCTGATAATTTCACTTGCTCAGATCCAGAGTTGAGTCGTATAAATGTTACTACTGAAGCATGGATAATACAAAGTGAAGGACCTCTTCATGACAGCGGTATATTAATAGTTGCAGTTTGTCTAACTTTAATAATTGCTATTGGCATACCATGGAACATTGTGGTTTTGGCTTTTATTATACAGAAGAAACACTTCAAGGAACCAACATATATTCTTCTGATAAGTCTGGTGATAACTGACCTCTTGGTGTGTTCATGTGGGTTGACCTTCAGCATAGCATCAGCATTTAGAACAGAATTCAACATTGGCAGTTCAGACTATGCCCGTTGCCAAGTCTGTCACACTGTTATTATCATTACAGTGTCACTAATATTTATTTCTCTCTTCATATTAGCATTGATGTCTCTGGACAGGCTCATCTACATCAAATACCCGATTCTGTATGAAGCAGAAGTTACACCCCAGAGAATACTTCCATGTCTTCTTGTTGTTTGTGTCTTCTGCATTCTTGTCTCTTTGCCTCCAGTCTTTGGGTTTGGAGAAATTAAATTTTCTACTTCTTTAAGTGCCTGTTCACTTATTGCATGGGGAACGACTAGAGTCACTGCTAATATATATTATATGGCACTTCTGAGTTTTGTTGGATTCTTTCCATTCATGACCACTCTCATAGTAAATATTTGGCTCCTTATAATAGTCTGTAAAAGTGTGCAGAAGCGCCACAAAAAACGTACCATGAGCAATAATAGTCGTATGGATTCAGAGAATATTAGACGAAATAGTGAGAAACAATTCAGAGCTGACTATCACAAGCAGCAGATTCTTCTTGCTCAAGTTTTTGGAGCCATTTTCATAGCCAATGTGGTTACCTGGGTGCCAATTATTGTCATAGCAGTGGCTGGTGCAGTATTTGGAGCAGAAAAAATTCATCCTTTAGCCTATACATTAGTGTATTTGGCATACACCAGCCAGCCTGCAATACATCCTATATTGGAGAGTTGCCTCATTGGGAAGGCTAGAGTGGCATTATTTAATTCCCTCTTTTTCTGGAAAAGAAAATCCAAGAATAGCCTTAATTCTAAACGAGTAGTTCCTCAATAATCACCTAGAATATATATCCAGAATGACAAGCTCATGTACATTAAAGATTTACATAAAATACAATCACATTAATTACATAAGAATTAGACATTTTTATAAACAGTTTATATTTCATGCTCATAAAATAAGATATTTACAAATAAATGATATCCGATCATATATTATACTTTTAATTTGCCTTGTCGACTTGCTTATAGTAATTGTGTGGCAGTGTGCATGGAGTTACTTTACTGTGAGGGACATTTTTTTCACTAAGCAGAGAATGAGGAGATAGTAAGCCATTGATGAGATATTTTGGTTTACAAGTTCATAATGTATGGCTGCTTTGTGGAGTAATTTCCTCTTCAAAACTAAGCACAAACTGTTTAGTGTTGCTGTTTTAATAAAAGAGACAGTTTTGCAAGCAGATGGACATACACTAATGTCTAAGTGGTTGTTTAAGCTGCCGGTTTTTCTTCTTGCGCATAGCTTAGCAGTTGCTGGGATCATAAAAAACAACTCGATAGCAAAGGCACAGGGCTATATACATATATCATGATATAACATACATGTATATTCATGCTATAGCTGAGTCGTATTTCAACAAAAAAGTGTGGCATTATTTTGAAATACCACTATAGCAGTGGAAAACTGCAATAATGATCTGATTGGTCATGGGATCTATCCACAATACACTGTACAATTATTACAATTATACAGTGTACTTTGAAAGTCTGAAGACATTTGGTAATAGTACTGGCCTAGAAAAACTGTCCCAAGCTAAAGATGACACAGCATCATAAACCATATGTCGTATTATATTGCTTTTCAAAAATAAATTATTATTTTTCACTATCATATTAACATAAATTATGATAGAATAGAAAACTGTGATATTGGGAGTGGCTAATTGCATTCCTGCTGCGACATAGCCATGGTCATAGCCATGGTGGCTTGGCATCATGAAACTTACTCACACCATTTGTACCTATTATATCTCCATGTCTACTCTGGGTTTTCTCTGTTATGTGGAAAAGAGTTAAAGGAAGTTCAATGAAATATCTGCTGCAATATTTTCAGTTGCTTTTCAACTATGGTAACTACTAAACTAGCTACATATAATTTAAAAAATTTTATACCGTATGCTGAGTCTGAAATTTAAATTGCCTGCTAACCTTCTGGTAACTTCGGCATTTTGCTCTTCTGCTTTCGGAAGCGCCCAAAGCCACAAATTGAAGCGCAAAAATAATATATACACTGCTGCACAAGTGAGACCCTTTACCTATTCAGACTAGAGCGCTCCTCTGCTGGAGAATGGTAATGATTTTGGGGGGATCCCCCACTCCTTCTGTATTTTGTGGGAAATTCCATTTATTTATTTATTTTTGTTACGTTAGTGGTTGCAAGAGTTGTCCGCAGCTGTTCGTAGCATGAACGATTTTGACGATTTTAGCTGTGTTGATTCTGAACTGAGTAGAGTAAACATAACTGAAGGAGTATGGTCACTAGGAATCAATGACACCCATCATGCTGAAATTCTGGTGGAGGCCATCTTGGAAACTATGTTTGTTATTGTTGGCATTCCCTGGAACTCCATTGTTTTAGTCACTATTCTACTGGAGAAGCTGTACAGAGAACCCACCTATATCCTACTGCTCAATTTAGTGGTGGCTGACATCTTGGTATACGTTTGTGTTCTACCCTTTAACATCTACTCTGCCTTTGCTCGAGAGTTTGCCATTGGCAATTCAGATTTTGAGCGCTGTGGAATTTGTCAGGCTATTATTGTAGCCATTTTAACTCTTGTGTACATTTCTCTATTCATACTTGCTCTAATGTCCATAGATCGCTTCATTTATATCAAGTGGCCCCTGCATTACCATAAATATGTGACAATTCAGAGAATAATAGTATCTCTGGTAGTTGTGTATATACTCTGCATCTGTATGGCTATACTTCCAATATTCGGTATAGGAGAGATAAAATTCTCAACCGTTGTTAGCAGTTGTTCTCTTATAACCAGAGGGCAAGGAAAAGTGATAAGGAACAACCAATTTGTAATTATATTAGTCATTTTTTGTATATTTCCATTCTGCACCACTTTTGTCTGCAATATTATGATCATGGTAATTATTTACAAGACTTCACATGGATAGTTTCACAAGAAGGTCGAAGACAACAACTCTAGTGCAAAAGATATAACAGCACGCCGAAACACTGAAAGACAGCTACGAGTAGAATTTCATCGCCAGCAGCTGAATCTGGTGAAGTTATTTGCGGCCCTATTTGTTGTGAACATCGTCACATGGGTACCAACTATAGTGATAGCAGTGATCTCTGCTATTATTGGGCATAAAAAGATTCCAAATTCTCTTTCAATATTGCAGTACTTAGCATACGTAAGTCAGCCAGTACTTCATCCCATGCTAGAGACATGTTTATTTACTCGAGCAAGAACAAAAGTCACCAAATATCTGTGTTGTTTCTGTGCTAAGACTAAAACATTAATATCAACTTCTGCTGAAGTTAAGATCGTTTATTCTTCAACTGGTAAAAGAGATTCAGACTCATCGACTACTTCAATGACTCCCTTAGAACCACAAAGTCAATATTACTTTCACAAATCATTTTCAATCAGAGAAGAGGATTGTAGTGATGTATGAAGATATAGTGTTACTTATGAAACTTGTATAACATACATAGATGTTTGTATATGATTTTTTTGTTATAAACAAGAATACTTAAGACATACTTAGTTTTGTTTACCTTTTTTTTTTTTTCTTGTTACTACATAATTTTTTTAACCACTATTTTTAATGACTTCTTACAAAGAAGTGATTATGATAACTCATGAGGCAATGTTATGGAAAGAATAGAACCAATATATTAATATTCACATGAAGTATAATTTAGGTATAGTTTTATGAGAGAATATACAAATGTACTGATTTGTTCACTTTCAGTTGTCTCGGCTGAAATAATACCAATTTATTTTGTTTATACAGTCTATTCAACTTATGTTTTGACTTTTCCCAGAGTTCTCAAGGTTTACTAAAGGTCGAACTCTCCTGGTGATTTCATAAAAGACGCTATAAGCCCATGCCTATTGTTTAATTTATACTGCTGGGTGACTAACACAGAATTTATTTGATTAAATAAAATAATGTATCTCAGGTCAAGTAGAGACCATCCCACTCAGCCCAGTAAGTCTAAGTCTTGTCAAAGCTACTACCTGCATATGACCATTGTCACATACTTGACAATTATCAAAATAATATTATCCCTCTCAAGCAACTCACTAGAACAAACAAACAAGATTGATTGATGGATTTCTCACATCAAACAACATCATTATAATTATATTGGTTTCTAACATAGTACTATAGTACATGTATCCATTCCTACTATTGCTGGCAATAGCCTCATGTGTTATTGTATATGCAATAAATATTTTCATGAATTAACTTTCCAAGTAAGGTATGTGCTATGTCTGTCATGGACTACAAACATGACCCCTATCATAACTGTGAGAAATATGGTACCAATTGTTGCATTGGTAAAAAAGATATGCGTGTCGTTTGGAGGATTAGACAGCAGAATAATAAAGTAATGGCATCATCTACGTCAGCAAAATGGTCAGTGTTCTTGATTATACCCATTTTCATCAATAAGTATGTTTATTATGAAGAGATAAAAGATGTATGTTTATTATGAAGAGAAAAAAGATGATTTTTTTTGTAGAGAATGCAGTCTAATAAATACTTTAAATCCTGTGTTTTTATTTATTTATTTGTAGCTAATTAACTAGCACGTATGATCAGAAGACTTCAATTTTGTGTTTGCCCACTTGTAGTGAGTTTCATTCTAGCTAAAAGAATACCAAATCCGTACCAAAAAGCAATTAAGGGTAATGGCAATTTTGATCCACAATATTTACCCACTCTCCTATATATTAATGTTTCTATTATTATCACTGACATAGTAGTACAGTGGATTAGCTCCAAAATTTAACTAAATCGTGCACTTTTTGATTAAAGCATGAAACTTCTAGCATGGTTAGTACATACCATAAGGTTTATTTTCAGATGTGGAGGGAAGTTGGATTTGACCTCTGAAGACCGGGAGAGGTCAAATTCAAGATGGCCGCCAGTTTACCCTGCTTAATGTTCAAGTGCGCTTAATTTTGATAGTTATAAAACAGTTGAGGTGTCACTTCCAACCAAATTAGGGGTGCTCATTCATTTGGTGATACTTCTGAGGCCTCCAGACCCCCAGAAAATGCATATAGGGTAAAATTAAGGTCAAATTACATCAATTTTCTAATTAACATTGTCCACAATCCTGAGTATCGCAACCTAACAGTCTCCAGAACACAAGCATAGTGCAGTGCACTTGAGTGCAGCTTTACCACACTTGCAGCGTCCAGTGCACCCCTTCTTGCAGCGACAGGAACAACTTCAATGTGGCCATTTCGATGTGGAGACCACCGAACATGATGACAAAGTGATCCTCTCTGTATGTGGCTGGCCAAGTCCATTGGATCTTCTTCGCGAGAGCATACAATGGCTGATCAGCTGTAAGGACAGGCGTCTGACCAGGGTTCAAGTGCTGAACTGCTGCTTTGACAATGTCCATGGAGTGACGTATCATTGCCACTGAGTTCGCATTGTCAAGAAACAGAGGCAACAGTGCATTAATTGCAGCAGGTGGGATGACAGCTTGTTGCAAGTCAGCATGGTAGGCAGACCATGATATCCAGCCATCCATGGTAGAGTCCGTCTTTTCAATGGCGGTCTTGACTTTGCAGAGCCATGCATACTCATCTTCTGTGGCAGCTTTAGTAGCAAGGAAGTTGGATGGTCTCACAAGACCTTGTACAGCCGGGGCACTGAAGTCCTTTGTCTTGATGACAGCTGGTCGTACTATTGTGTAAGTCGATGGCAGTGGTGTGACTGACTTGGTGGAAGAGCTGCCATGACATATCACAGGTATACCACGATCAGTTCCACCATGTGTGTGAGATGGATGCTGTACAAGAGACACTCCAGTGCCATGAAACGAATCTTTGGAAGTTGTGGAGCTTGGGTTATGGTCAACGTTGTCCACAACTCCTCCTGTGAACAGACCTTTGCGCAACTTAGATGGACACACTACATCTTCAGCCCTAAAGCTCTGGCAGATACCATTGGCGATGTCTGATGAGAGTTGCAGCAGCCTGTCATATGAGATACACAATCCCAGATTGAAAAGAGTGTCAATAAGCCCCCTGCTTCGTGTAACTGCATGGATCTTGAGAGACAGGTAGATTGGAAGTGGAGTTTCTCGGCCACAGCTATGATGGGTTGAGCTTGATGAGTCAACTTCCGTGCATGCTTCACACTGTTGAACACCATCAATTGGGAGATTGCTAGGCCTGGTTTTGTGGTTGTTGTATGGACCAGCTGAGTCTGATGCTTGATGTTTGCACCTTCAAGTATCATGTTGACTAAAGCCAAGAGGGATGGTGGTACAGCTTCCTGCTGGCAGTTCTCCTGGAACGACCCATTGAAGGAGAGACTACAGTCCAAGATCTCTTTGCACACTACCTGTGCTGCTCGCATTAAGTGCATAGCATCAGTGTCATGATAACTGGCCGCCATGAGGGCCGGTCCAATATCCTTCTCAAAACTGAGAAGAATATCTCTTCCCTGTGAATGTGCCCTCAGATCAGGAAGTGCAGAAAGCAGTCTCTTCTTCAGTCTGGTGGTGTGGATTCGTTTCTCCACAGCCAGACCAAGCTGCTCCAGTCTCACCTTGTAGAGTTGAGCAATGTCTGTCAGTTTGAAGATAGGAGCACTCTCTTCATCACTTCTCATGTCTTCTAAAAATGCCACTAGCTCAGCAAAGGCTATGCCATGCAGGCAAGAATCATCATTGTCTTCGGGTGTATCCTGCCTAGCTCTGTTGTATAGTGAGCACAGGCAATTGGAATGATACATTGCCTCAATGGCAATCATGTCTCCTGCTGCGAGCTTGGCCAACAGAGCAGTGTCCTCGACTTCAAGGGCACACCTCCGCACGTTTGCGTCAATGTTGTAGGTTGATGCCATATGTAAGCCTGCGGAACCAGCAGGCTCATTGCAGAAGAAGCAAGTGGGCTCAGTGGACTGTGGATGGCTGTGAGCAGATCGTGTCTGCATAGAAGAAGCACATTCAAATTGCTGCCCTGTAGCTAATTCTCTCCGACTCTGCTCATCGAATGCCTTTTTGTTGAACTGTAGCCGACATTTCTTGTGCCACTCAGCCCTGTGTGCCCTCAGAGTGGATTCTATGCCAGTTCCATCATCCAATCGCTCAAGATTGATGTCCATTGGCATGCGGTGAAGGGTCTGGAACCGGAGAAGGTCTTCTATCAAGGATGCATAGCCACTACCAGCAGATTGTTTTGTTGATCTGAGTGGACACTGCAAAGGTTTACCTGTTGTTACTTGGCAGAGGATACAAATGTCCCAGTTGGTGCTCGAGGGTGGCTTGGATCGCTTGGATGTAGAGGGCTGGGTAGGGTCCATCAGGATGTGACGCTTGGACATGGTCGCTACAAAATCGATCACCCAGAAACATGTACATAACACCATTGCTTGAGTGCTTTATAGAAATGACTAACCTTAGGTGGAAATCTTGCCTTGTGACACAGACCTGCTACCTAAGGAGACTGCCTCAGACAATGAATGCACAAATCAATATGATGAAATGGTGCCTGCATGAGCAAGCACAAAGACATTAGTGCCTGCACAAATAAGCAACAACTCTTTATTTGATTGCATTTTTTGTTCAAATTTGGCCTTGATCTTGGCCTAAATAGGGAGGGGGGACTCAGCAGGAACCTCCCATAATTTTGGGCACATCTAAAGAGGTGATTTCTCACATGAACACCTTTAAACCACAAAACACATGTCTTGGACTCCCCTTTCCTCCCCTATCCCCTACCCCCCTGAAATATATACCTACACTTGTTTATATTCATGTATTTCCTGTGTTGAGTAATACATTTTTTTGTGTACATGTTGATTAACCATAGAAGCCATAGAAAAATTCCTCCTGTTTCCTGTACATTATAAAGGAAATCTTTTTCCTGCAGGTGTTCCATATTAAATTATGGTCAGTGGTAGAGTCCCCCTAGCTAGAGAGTCTATGAAAATGTACATGAATTTAACCAGCGATTAATTTCTTCCATTTATCCCTACAACCATGCAACGCTGTGCAAGTTCACTTTTACATTCATGCATACCTTTAGCAAAAGCCATAACCCATCACAAAGTTGGCGAATGTGTCCTATAGACATGTAGACTTATATACTATGCGTTTTGAGTATTACTTGTAGAGATAGATTTACAAGAGGGGCAAAACAAGGGAGGGGGGGGGGGGGGGGGGGGGGGGAAGGAGGAGGAGGTGTGGAGGGGGTTAAAGAGAAAGATTGTTCGACAGCAAACTGTACACAATCAAAATTATGTTTAAGGTCACAAAGAAATGACCTAATATTTGATTTAATCTATGGCTCTTTGAGATCCATGGACATTGCTTAGCAGAAATTGGTGAATATAATAATAATAATAAGTGATAATAATAATGATAATAATAATAAAGTTAAGATCCTCTATGTACTTAAGCTTAACTGTTATCAAAATGTTCTACAACATGTCCAGTTTTACTAGCTACAAACATTTGTAATTCATAAAAATTGTTAGCCTTTTGCAGCCCATGAATGCACAGAACATCACTGGCTGAGTCACTTCAGAGCCAGGTGGAGATTGTGCTAAATACTTAAGTAGTGTTTATGATTGCTAGGTGATAGCTGAAATTATAAGGGAATTTTACATACTTCTGCAAAATTCATAAGCCACTTATTTTGCTGCCATTGAGCAGAAATGACTCCGCCGATGAAAGTGGTTATTACAACGCTCGCGCGATGGGTGTAAAGCCGCGCTTGACTTCATCGGCACGTAATAATGGTTTGTGTTCTAAAAGGGTGAATCCCTGCGGTTGAACTGGGAAGTTTTTTTTCCGCGAATGACCTTTAAAAACGAAGCGTTTATAATCGAGTGAGGACTCTACCAAAAAATAATAACTGCAACAACAACGATCACTTCTCTGTTAAGATGGAGGATTTCGACTATTTCAGCTGTGCCAACTCTGAACTGAGTAAAGTAAACATAACTGAAGGAGTATGGTCACTAGGAATCAATGACACCCATCATGCTGAGATTCTGGTGGAGGCCATCTTGGAAACTATGTTTGTTATTGTTGGCATTCCCTGGAACTCCATTGTTTTAATCACTATTCTACTGGAGAAGCTGTACAGAGAGCCCACCTATATCCTACTGCTCAATTTAGTGGTGGCTGACATCTTGGTATACGTTTGTGTTCTACCCTTTAACATCTACTCTGCCTTTGCTCGAGAGTTTGCCATTGGCAATTCAGATTTTGAGCGCTGTGGAATTTGTCAGGCTATTATTGTAGCCATTTTAACTCTTGTGTACATTTCTCTATTCATACTTGCTCTAATGTCCATAGATCGCTTCATTTATATCAAGTGGCCCCTGCATTACCATAAATATGTGACAATTCAGAGAATAATAGCATCTCTGGTAGTTGTGTATATACTCTGCATCTGTATGGCTATACTTCCAATATTCGGTATAGGAGAGATAAAATTCTCAACCGTTGTTAGCAGTTGTTCTCTTATAACCAGAGGGCAAGGAAAAGTGATAAAGAACAATCAATTTGTAATTATATTAGTCATTTTTTGTATATTTCCATTCTGCACCACTTTTGTCTGCAATATTATGATCATGGTAATTATTTACAAGACTTCACATGGAAAGTTTCACAGGAAGGTCGAAGACAACAACACTAGTGCAAAAGATATAACAGCACGCCGAAACACTGAAAGACAGCTACGAGTAGAATTTCATCGCCAGCAGCTGAATCTGGTGAAGTTATTTGGGGCTCTATTTGTTGTGAATATCGTCACATGGGTACCAACTATAGTGATAGCAGTGATCTCTGCTATTATTGGGCATGAAAAGATTCCGAATTCTCTTTCAATATTGCAGTACTTAGCATACGTAAGTCAGCCAGTACTTCATCCCATGCTAGAGACATGTTTATTTACTCGAGCAAGAACAGAAGTCACCAAATATCTGTGTTGTTTCTGTGTTAAAGGCAGTCAAAGACTGAAAGCTACTTCACCTGAAATTGGTAACAATTATTCTTTAGCTGCTGGTGTAAAAAGGGGCTCTGACTCATCCACCACATCGATGACTTCCTTAAAAGCAAAAAGCCAGCACATATTTGGTGCTTCAAGCCTGAATGCAGACAGTGGGGTTTTTACAAGTGAAGAGAAAGACTGTAATAACACTTTGTGATGTATTTTTCTTGTGGATTTTTTTAAATAAGGCAGAAAGTTACAAAGCACAACTTTTTTTTTAATAAAATAAAGAGAATATTGGTGAAATGAATTGATGGGGATAAAAAGGGTTCATTATTTCCTTTTTGCCATTGTATGTAGAGTTCAATAGCCACACCCAGTTATTAGCTTTATGCTCACTAGCTATATTGAATTTTTAGTCAATAGTTGTAAGGCTTATCAAGCTCTTCTCCTAATTAGGTCATCAATATAATAATCCTATATTAAGATCTTCGCTTAGTGTCACCTGTCTTCAAACTTGCTGACCTGCCAAACCTGCACAGTACTACACTAAAATAGAAGGGCACATCCACTCTATCAAGCTCACAAATATTGGAATACTCTCCAGACATAAAACTTCATAAACTAGGGCTGGTTTCCAATGCTGATGTTCAATCTGCTTTGCAAAAGACACATAAGCATGATGCAGACAATGCTAATGATACTGCTCATCTAACGAATTCTGTACCAGTGTCTCTTTTTGGAGCTAGTTGTGCACAGTTGACACTATCAGAAGCCCCCAACATGTCCTCATGATTGTACAACACTGATGCACAATGGTTGGGTAAGATGTCAGGAAAGTCAGACTACCAGCACCATCAGACACAACATAATAAAATATCGGTGTGAACTTGCAGATGATTAGTATGAGCTCCATCTCTCAGTGAATGGGATCAGAATGAGAAGGTTTAGAGAGGCTAGGAAATATGCTGACTGCTTTTCTTATCAAAAGTTACTCAAGCCGGTAGGGAACCCATATGTTGTGGCTGTAGTAGATTTACATGTGTAGGAAGACTTTACATTGCACTGAGCTTTGTTTTTGTCGTGGATTTGTACAGATTAACTATTAAATAGCAGTATGTAAAATATGGTGGCCATTTTGAAATATGAGGTGAAATTTTTTATTACAGGGTGAATCTGCAATGATAGCTAGTCTTTGTCAGTTCCAATTTCATTATTACAAAAGAGGAGTGGCTATTAAGTGGGTGTGGTTAGTTTAAAGTAACCTCCCCATTCGAAATCCTGGCTACAGGCTGATGGTGTGTGCCAAAAATAGTAATTAGGGTAAAGTGTTTGAATTAAAAAATTGAGATAGTCATGACATTATTTAATGCTGCTATCCTATCATGACTTGTGAATGTATATTTTCTGGCTTAGTTGCTCATTGCCACATATGGACTATATAAAAACTTTACCTGATTGTTCTGCGGAACACAAACTCTAACTTTTGCTAGCTGATATAATGGAATTCCATAGTAATTTTCTAGTTTTTACAGGAGTAACCACAACCATAATGGTTAACCCAAAATATTCATTGTGTTATATTTCAGCATAGGATATTTACATGTATAAGGCTAGTTCTGTTGTTGATAAATGGCTCCCTCACCTAAATCTCTGTGCTTAAAGCTAAGTAGGTGGCTATAGCTATACTAAACCTTCACACTTACCTTTGTCTCTCTTCTTGTGATCTCTCCGTATTAATATGTGAAATTTAGCACCTTCCCACAACCTTCAGGTGCATCTGCTAAAAATCACTGATTACTATTTTGTATAACTTAGCATTAAATTTGCAGTACCCAGAATGCAACTTAAAATCAACAATTTCTTTATCTCAATAGCAATAATTATGGAAGTACATGCCACATCCACCACGGAATGAATCTGCATTGTCCCTATAGCCAAAAATATTTTCAAGGACATACTCTTGTGTGCTTAATTTCATGCTTTAATCATCAAAGGCACGATTCTATTAAAATTTTGCACATAAAAGCTGGACTAGTATTAAAGCTTGGCTTCCTTCAATTTGCACTGTATAAATGCTATGGGTTTGACCAGTGCTTGTTACTTAAAGAATAGTGACCTTTGGCTAGAGAAGGTTTAGTGATGAAACTTGAAACTGAATCCAAAAATTTAACTGGAAGAATACATGGCAGTGACCACAATACTACTAGAAGTATATTTAGAGTAAAAACATGACCATAAATATGGAGTAATATGCTGGACAATAGTGCTGGACAATATAACTGAAATGAAATGTGAGCAGAAACACTAATTTTAGTACATAGCTATAGAGTGAATATATCTAATCATGCAAGTTCCTATCATTTAAATATAAAGCTAACTATAATATAGTTATATATATATTATACTATAAAATATATAGCTATATACACACATATAATGAGTACTCTTGTTATATATATATATATATATATATAATTCTTTGAGTTTATTACCAAGCCACCATATTCAAATATTTGGTATGAAAAAAATACATTTAAAACTTAAAAAAACAAAAAAAACAAAGAGTGTTTGGTTTATGAAAAGAAAATTATAATAATGATCAAGTAGGGTTAGCTTTGGCTACATCTTACATGTATAAGTATTAAATAGGCACATACATATGATGACAGTAGAACTTATTACATCATTTACTCACTAACTTTTTTCTCCATATTAATAATTTCATTGTGACACATATGTACTGTCACTACAATTACTACAATAGTAGTAGCAACAGTCACCTGTAGTATAGGCTTGATCAGTACATTATTCAGCTTAGGTGCTGTTGATTTACTCAAAGCACATGGAAGAATTAAGAAACTTCTCTTGTTTTGACTCTTCTCTAAGTCATGAGAATGTCACTCAAGCTGCATGGATGATTATTGAAGATGATAGACAAGTTGGTCATTCTATACTTGCTTATGCTGTCATTCAGATTCTACTTGTTGCAATTGGGCTTCCATGGAATATCGCTGTTATAGTAACTGTTGTGAGCAAATCTTGGTATAAGCAGCCAACATATATACTTCTTCTGAATTTAGTGTGCGCTGATTTGCTCAGTTTGTGCACATTCTTCTTCAGCATATCATCAAATTTTACAGGAGATTTTTCTCTTGGAAATTCTGATTATGCAAGGTGCAATATTTGTCATGGTGTTGTCATAGTGAAAACAGCTTCAATTCTAGCTTCATATTTTACTCTGTCCTTGATGGCATTGGATCGGCTAGTCTATATAAAATGGCCTCTTCATTATGCACAATACATAAAAAGTTTCAAGACAGTTATTGTGATTTCTATTATTTGGGCTGTCTGCATTCTCTTTTCAGCATTGCCTGCAGTCGGAGTCGGAGAAATTAAATTTCGTTACTACACTAGTGACTGCACCACTACTGTTGTAGGAGAAAATACATTTGGGTACAACGTTTATTATGCAGTCATTCTTTCCTGTGTAGCTGCGATTCCTTTTATTACATCACTAGTCGCAAACATATGGACATTAGTGATCATAAGAAGAAATTATGGCATGAAACATAGCAAATCTGTCCAGCTAAATTTGAATGATATCCACAAAAACACTTCAGAACGAAACACAATTTTTATGAAGTTGAAGTCAGTATATCGGAACCAGCAGTTACACCTTGCCCAAGTTTTTGGCATCCTATTTGCTGTAAACATTGTTACGTGGGTGCCAATAATTGTAATAGTTCTAATAAGACTACTTACCACTGTGATTGGAATTGATTTTCCAAACGATTTCTTACTAGTAGTCATTATCTTCTTCATTAGCCAAGCAATAATTCTCCCTATTGTGGAAACATTTGTTACCGTCAAAGTAAGAAGACTAATTTTCATCAATTTGTGCAGAATGTGTATTAATAGAGTACAGGCACGTAGAAGCTCCACCAACAAATCTGTTTAATATTGTAATAATAATGCATTATGTTGAATTTATTAAATGTAATAGTTGGTAAAAAGTGAAACGCATAAGAAATGGGGCGGAGATAAGTAGTCAAGAGGCACATTATGAATAAATCAGGCTAGGGAGCTGTATTTTAATGTTTATACTTTAATAAGCGTCATATTACCCTAACTCCAGTACTATCAAAACACCTTCAGGCATAGTCTGTAGTGTGATAGAAATCCATTTTAACCTGGTAAAATAGGTAGAGAGACAATTTTGGTATCAAAAGAAGTGCATTTTTTCACATATTAACATATTCAAAATCCTCTAAAATCCTTCAACTGGAATTTGTTTTATGTGTGTTTAAATTTTTTTAATTGCAAAAATAATGTTTATAATAAATCATTCATGATATGTTCACCATCAGATTCCAGTGTCTTCTGGGTCCACTATAACCTGTTCAGAATTATTGCAAGTTTCTCCTCTAGCAGTCTCCACATGCTGGTAACACAAGTTCATTCTTGCGACATGAACATACATTAGTTGCACACAGATTTTTGGAGGAAACTTTACATCTGCATCGAATGAACTTCAGTATTATTGTCTAGAGCAGGAATAGTCCGGTCAATATATGAAATTTTTGACCATTACCCACCACAAATTGCAACAGAATATTTTTTTTTATAATTAAATTTTAAACAATCTCTAGAACTGGGTATAAAAAATGCACCTAAAGTACCTTGGGGAAACATGTCTATTTAACAATAGTCATCAACAACAAAAACAGGTGTTAATAAATTAACGAGTATTTGTAGTTTAAAGAAATTTCAGTACAAAAAGTATCCAAGATAACACTTTAAACTAGTATCTGTGTTTATAATACTTAACACCATTAGCTATATAATTATTTCCTAACCAATTTTAATTTTAAATAATTTTTTAACATAGAATAGTAATATATTTTGATAGACTCTATAGCTGAAGTACTGGGCTGCTGCCGATGTTGGAGGCAGTGTCTGAGGCTGAACACATGAACTGCTGTAACCTACATTTTGGAAGAATTTTTGTACCCTCAACTGATCTAAAGCGTCTCCTTTTTTACTTCCACTGTAGAGACTTACTAGTGCTGCTTCTCCAGCAACAGCAATCTCTTCACTTGTGGCCAAATTGTTGTTGAACACTTCTGCCTGGACGTTGAAGTCTTCGCTGCTTCTAAGTTGCTTTAAAGCAACCCCTTTGCCAATGCCAAATACTCTTGATGTTGTGTCACATCCTAACAAGGCATGGCCAAAGAGAATGTTTTCACTGACACGAGCACCAAGAATATTCTTTGTGTGCTGAATGTTCCAACATCGTGGTAATTTGTGCGTCCCTGTCTTGGCTTCAGGTCTGAAGTACACTTTGTGGGAAGAGTCAATGGGTGTGTAGTAACAAAGGAGGATTAGCAGGTCAGTGTAATCACCAATGACTACTGTGTTGGAAGTTGATGCAGCTTGAATTGCTGTTTGAACTATAAGCACATCAGCATCACCTCTGGCATGAATTGTTTGACAACCATTTTGCTCCAGAACATTGCTTAGCTGAATAATAAAGGATTGCTTGTTTTTCTTGTTGGAAAGAAATGCTTCTTTCTTCACATTCATGACTGATGATCCAATGAAGTGTACCTCTGTCATTTGCTCTCTAACTCTCTTTAAGTGAGTACTGCCCTTCGTGGAAGGCCCATCATTATATCCATCAAACATCAAACACAGTAGCTAACAGGGTTTCAATAACGACGCTTCACATAGTTCATGTAGTTCTGATAGATAGTGTCGTATGTGCTCTTTTTTTGCCATGGAATTCGATGGATCAATGAGCCACCATCTATAACATACACACAATCATCTTCTGATGGACCTGGGGCATTTGGAGATACAAGTTCCCACATGGCATCTGCTAATACAGGCTTATTAGCAGTTTTCATCACATCTTTTCTGTCAAATAAGGCAGGAGGGTAGCTTGATAACTCATACTGAAATATTTCAGGTAACTGCTCACTTGTCATGCCAACTGTAATAAGTCTCTGGAAGAGTACTTGAGGATCGATAAGGATGATTTCCTGATTGACTTTGGCATTATTTGAAGCCATTGTTATTATCTGATCCTTTTTCTTGAGCGAATGTTCTATCACACATTTTCCCACCATATTGTGGTACCAATTCTCTTGGCATTCTCAGCATTGATTTTGTTTTCTGCAGTGACTCCTGTGATGATGTTGCGTAATGAAGGATCATCATTGAAAGGATTTCTATCCCTTAGAAAAGACAGTAGTATCATAATATCCTTCAAATCCCTCTCTATTCTTGCTGGTGTTGCTTCTTTGTGCTGGTCACTTGTGCTATATGACACTGATGAGAATTTTTGCATGGTGTTATTGATTTCCAGGCAGGAAGGACGTGACATCAGCCAAACTAGACGCTGGGCCTCTGACATGCCCTTTCCTCTTGTCAATCCATCAGTCGTTTTTACAGACTTCATTAGAATTTGTTCAATAGCAAGATCAAGAGAAATCCCAGACCAAAACCTATTCTTCGTCGAACCACATGGTATCCTTGTAGAAAGTGGTTGTATACTTCTGGATGTAGTTCCTGGAGCTTTGTCATATCCTGAAGATACAAATACACTGATTTTGTATACAAATTGTGACCACTCCCTGCCCAATAGGGTAGCATGTTATGCAAGGCTTGCAGATGTAGTTTCCAATTGCCCATTCTTTCTGCTTTTTGGAACTTTCTTACGATATCCATCATGTCCATATACTGGAACCACAACTTTGAATTCCGGGAAGTCTGCAGTGAATTCTTTAGAGCTGACAATATGTCACAGAAACTCTGAATTATTGGTGATGTTTGTACATCAGTAACTTCAACATTGCCTGCAATAAGATCATTATAAATCTTAGCAAGTTGCTCTAGCAGTGGTCTGTGTACATCTGCTTCTGTCTCTCACAGAAACTAGGCTGTACAAGGATGTTGCTGTCTTGTGATTCACTCTCGAAGTAAGCTACATGCTCTGTGGAATCACTTACATGATTATGTGAAAAGCTTTTGACATTAACATAGCATTTAATGCAGCATCCACTAAGAAGTGACCTCGAATAGCTCTTTCAACAGCCTTTCCTGACAACATATGGGTGACTGCATTACCAGCATACAGTTGCTCTAAAACATCCTGCAGTCCAGTTCCTGACATTATATGGCCAATGCAGCCCAGAAAGCTCATTAAATACAATAGAGTGAAGGTCACTGTCCACTGGTACACTTTCCCGTATTTGAAGTGCTTTCCACCATAGAGGCTGATCAAAGGTCACAATGAGAGTCACATTATGTCTCTTTGCATGAGAAGAAACATAGGATAAGGTTGAATAAACACAACTAAAATCACTCGGATTAATATCAATCATTGGAAGATATGTCACTGAACACTGACCTTGATGTTCACCCTTCTGTACCATTTGCATTAGACCTGACCAACCTGGCCTCTTTGGATGCAGTAATAGGGAGGCTTTCCAAAGTGCATCAACAGCTGAAGTTGAATCTTCAGCACTCAGCTCAGCAAGTGGGTGGTATGACAGTGATCTCATTGCAGCAGTATCTGAGTTAAAGTATTTGACTGAAACATGTCCAATGGAACATATGTCTTCTGTTGGTACCGTGATTCGAGGAATTTTGCATTTGCTCTTGGTTCCTGTGTAACAGTAGCAATGATTCCCATGCCATGGAATGTATTTTTACCATCAATTGTAATTATGTTGTGGTCAACATTATCAGCAGCATATTGAACAAAATGGCTCGGCGTAAGACTAGGAATATCAGTACCTTAACACACTGAAGCACTTCGTTCAAAGTGCTGAATCTCCGAGTAGGAACTGCAAAAACCATGGCTGTTCAGGGAGTTAATCAAAAGTCTGGACAAAAAATGATGATGAAGCTGCACACCCAGCCCCAGCTGTAAAGGGCATAAAACTACTCTTGGCCGTGTTGCCTGAATGATGGCCTGACCCAGTGAAGCGATTTTCTTGCTAGCATTTTTTGTAGGAAGGAGGACCTGGAGAAACATATGAAGTGACTCTGGAATAAAGTTCAGAGCCTTTTCAATACTCATTTCTTCTGAAGTTGGATAATAGGCTTTACACTGGATAATAAACTTTATGTCACTCTTAATGAGTTTGGCTGCAGCCTCTATCAATCTTTTTTTCCCTAATGCTATCATCTCTTTTGGATTGCTCATGAAAATCACAAAGAATTTTAGATGCTGTAGCAGTGAAGGTGACAACATTAGATTTCCCATTAATTTCTGCTATAATTATACTGTCACCATAATGATCTTCAATCTTCTGCTTCATGTACATAAAGCTATATGGCATACTACCAGACTCACCCGGGTAAGTCTTCATGCTGTCTATCAAGTCATTTATAGTGGTTTGTTCTTCATCATTTTGATGCAAATCTTCCATAACTTGTAGAAATGCTTCTTCTTGTAATGGATCCTTTAGTCGTCCGCGCTTTTGGACAGGCTGCTCATCTGCATCTGACTTGAACACAAGTGGAATGCTCTTTCTTGTCCGAAAGTTACTGCTGCATATCTGGTGATACACTGCATCTGCAGCTGGTAAATCATGGACACTGTTAATTCTAGCCAAAACTTTCTCAGACCATTTGCTGTTTATAATATTACACTGCTGTAATATTGCTTCCTGAAAACTGAGTGATCTTACAGGTATTAATTTGTGACCTCTCTGATGTTTGCTGTCAAATGTATCACTGTGTCCACAGAACAAACAGTTTTCCTTGAAATTGAATGTTGTCTCTCCTGATCTGAGTGATACATGAACCCCACAGCCTTCTGATGCTACTTCATGCGATCTCTTTAAACTCTGCATAATTCTTCTTTTGTTGCAGTAGCTATGGCGGCATTTTGCATGAACTCGTTGACCTGGTGAAGTGCTGATGCTGTTTCCCCGAATTTGACTAGCCTGTTCTATTCCTTGACATCCATTGACTCTTAGTGTGACAACCTCTTGCCCATCATTGAGGGAGGATTCACAAAACACACACCTGTCCATCTTTGTTCAGTCTAGAAAATGTAAGCACTGTGAAATGAAGGAAGAGTGGGTGGCTATTCTGGAAACACAGTTATAAAGTATTACTTCCTTACCTTGAGTGTCTTTTAGATTTGTTATTGCCAGAATTAAGCTAATTTTGTGTCCTTCTTTGACTTGGGTTCTTCATCTGCCAAGTAACTGCTAGGGTCAAAGGTCAAAAATTCTCACCTTTCCCCTAGGTGTGACTTGGTGCATTTTTACCCCATCAATCACTACACTATTATAAAGTGAAAAAAAATATTCTGTTGCAATTTGTGGTGGGTATAACATTATATTTACTAGATTAGAACTGAATCAGTCATGATGGGCATCAGTATTTTTCCATCAAGTTTCCAACCCCATTGCAAAGGATCCAGCACTTCACTTGAAAGCTCTTTCCATACAATGATTTGATAATGAACTCGTAAACTGTGAAAGAATGCTGCTCTCTCTCAGTTAGTGGAAGTCTTTCAGGCTCTAGTGTTTTTAGACACATGATGCCATCTCCAAAACTTAGCATACCACCTCAAGCTATTTAAGCTGTCAGTTAGCTTACCACCATATAAATGAACAAATAGTCGAATTCCTGCTGAGCCTATCTCTTGTTTTGTTGCTTTTGGGTCACTCATCAAACATGATATCTGCTGAATTTCTTGTGACTCTTTTATTTTGTTCAGTAAGGTTGCTTTTCCTTGACCAAAAGTTGCAGATGTAGTATCACAGCCACTTCATGCATGAATAAAGAGAATGTGCAATGATAATGCTTCACCAATTTTATCAACATCTTTCACCTTCCAAAGTTATGATGACGATTTGATTTCAACATTTGCCATCTCTTTTTGCATGATACATCAGAAGAATGAGGATATCTGTGTCATCTGCAATCACAGTGACTTCAATTCCCTGAGTTGTATACTGAAGGGCACAAGCAGCTGTCATAGTGTCGGCATCTCCAGGACTCTGATGAACTATTTGATTATCATAAGTGAACATAGTATTCTTATTTTTTCGAACTTATTGTAGTATGAAGTTTAGTTTTATCAAGATTTTCGATCCGTAGGATCTTCATCGGTTGAACAATGAAAGTAACTGAAAATTGAAAATTCATTGTTCAACTGAGGAAGATCCTGCGGGATCTAAACGTCTTGATAAAATTTAACTTCATACTATGATAAGTTTAAAAAAAAAGATTATTATGTTCACTTATAAGTATTAACGTAGTAGTTAAAAATAATTTGTACAGTATTATTTGATTATCAACTTTCAGGTGATAACTCAGCAATGCAATAAAACTGACTCTTATTTCTTTCATTGGAAAGAAATGCCTCCTGATTCACTAGAGCATCTGTTGATTCACTGAGCTGGATATCTGCAGACACCTTCCAAGTCCAATGCTCCTGATCTTTTGTTGATGGTCCATTTTCATAGCCATCAAAAACTCTTCGGTATTTGTTAGGTTCCAAATAATCTCATTTAGATAGGCCATAAGGTCTAGTTGATCACGTTTTTCAGTGAATGTAATTAGAGTAAGAATACCTTAATGAGACTTCACAACTTCATCTTCAAAACCTGAATATTAGAAGTGTCCATCTCCGTCATCGTAATAAGCTAATGAAATCATTCTGGTAATGTAATAACAAGTATAATATGCTACAAAAATCACCAGGTATAAAATAGGCAGCCTGAAGCACTTTAATGCAACAGATTAAACCTCACCACAGATACACTAAGGATAAGTACCAAAACTAGCAACCAAGCACCATCACAAATAGTTCAACTCACCACATCACCGCCAAATTTCAAGACACAGGCAACTACACAAGAATTAGAGATAAAACTAAGTAGAGTCAGAAGTATATACTTACCGCAGGTCAACTAGACAATCACAAACTGGTAAAGAGAACTAGACACAGTCAGGTCAGAAGCACTCACAAAAGCAGTCAAAAACACTCAAAGAAAGCAGTCCGAAACACCCAATGAAAGCAGAGCTGCAGTCAGAAGGGTCATGTGACTATACCAAGCAGTTGCATGTTCTTACAAGCAGTGCAAATTGGTTCTTGCAAGCAGATAAATGCTCTTACACGTAAGGTCTAACCACAAAAATAATTGCTATGTATTCTGCTTCTTTTGACACCAAAATTGTCTCTCTACCAATTTTTTCTGGGTATGACCCATATTGGAGCTATATCTACCACACTAAGACCTTTACTCAAACTATAACAGTTAACACTTCCTAAGGAAATCTCTACATCGGAAAAGTGTCTGGTCAGCTGACATGCAGGAGTTGTGTATACAGCGAGTTGTGTACGCAAGAGTGCGGCAAAGTTCTGAGGTATTTTCGTAATTGGTAAAGGGACTGGCTACACGAGACTGGCTACACGAGACTGTCCTGGAAATAGCTTTGGCCACAAAAGTGAAAGATTTAGCTCATGCAGTAGCTACACTATTTTTGCTCATTACAGTTTACCCGGATAAGCATAAATTGTACTATTTTACAGTAAAATTTCATGTGTTGGTTGCCCTAATGATAAGCTAGTGTTTTCAAAGCTTTCTACTGCACTCCACAGAGGCGAATTGTACAGGAACGAACTGTATTCACTGGCTGCGACAAGTCGGATTAGCGTATAGCAATATTTGAGAATTGAGAAATTTTGAAGAGAAGTGGTGCAATCCAGCAGTTGATGTTTGCTAGTCCCGCACCGACGATCGTAACGTACAAATTATATATTGGAGGGTGGGGCTGAACGAGCCCGCGAGGATTATTAAGGTGTAAACATTTTTAGAATAGGGGTGAAGACGCTTGATACGGGAGTAATTATGGAAGAATTTACTTGTTTTTCACCTGAATTAAGCAGAACCGATGTAAACGAGTCCGCCTGGACACTTCTTCCTGTAGGTAGCTCCCATCTACATAGTGTTAGAAGTATAGCAGCATTCCAGATAATCTATCTCGTAGTTGGTATTCCCTGGAACATGCTTGTCATTGGAGTGATTCTAGTCAACAAGATGTTCGCTAAACCCACACACATCCTTCTTCTCAACCTGGCCGTATCGGACTTGCTTGTATGTGTGTGTGTCATGCCATTCAACATCTTGAGTGCTTTAGCTGGTGAATTCTTCATTGGCTCTTCAGACTATGCTCGTTGTCAGGTATGCTATTTTTATAATATCACAATTGTAGTCATGCTCTATGCCTCCTTATTCATTGTGGCTCTGATGGCGGTAGATAGACTTGTCTACATCAAGTTTCCCTTGCGATATCAAGATCTGGTAACAGTTAAAAAGGTATGGGTGACATTAACGATTGTTTGGCTGATCTGCATCCTTGTTGGCCTGCCTCCGGTGTTTGGACTAGGAGTAATTGGCTTCAGCAATACTGTTGGGTCCTGCAGTTTGTTATTTTCTGCAGAGACTTCAGTAGGACCAAGTTTTTATTACATTATTGTGCTGGTATTTGTGGCTTTTTTCCCATTTGGAACTACTCTCATTGCCAACACCTGGCTTTTATGTGTGGCACGCAAGACCCTTCACACTACCTTCACAAGGAGAATAACTACAACAATGAGTTTGCCGGAGACTGACGCACCAGCACAGCAACGTACCAAGTCAGTACAGAAGATCAGGTCCAAATATAACTTGCAGCAAATCCGTCTAGCTAAAGTATTTGGAGCTATTTTTGTGGTAAATTCTATAACTTGGATTCCAATAATGTTCATTTCATTTGTATCTGGTGCAGTGGGACCTGACAATGTTCCACCTGAGGCATTTTCGGTTGTTTTTTTGTCATTCTTAAGTCAACCTGCAATACATCCAGTGCTGGAGGCATTTCTTGTTGGCAAAGTCAGAAGTGCTTTGGTCAAAATTGTTTTATTTTGTCGTGGGAAGAAGAAGCCTGTCTGTGACCTCACTTTGCAAAATAGTATGACTACCAAAATAACTGGAACATTTACCAGTGTTACATCTTTCCAAGAATCTACAGCATAACTCCAGTGTCAAATACATGACATTTTCAGATATTAATATATTCACTTCATTTTGTACAGCTTTCTAATGATAATAATCATAGGTGTCTGTAAAGTGCTAGAAACACATTTTTTTCTTGTTTTCTTGTAATCAGAGTCATACTTCAATCATGGTTTTCAGTCACATAAGTGACGCATTAAAATACATATAGATCTGGCTTATTGGCTTCAAAATATAACAATAACTTTTATTTCTTTTATTGTAACTCCTTTCAGTCATTTACATAAAAATATAAATATAAATTTCAATCAAGCATATAATGTGTACTTTTTTTTCTTTTTTTTTACAAACTCTTCTCTCAAATATCCAGCAGATGTCCAAATTGTGGGCTATCTAAAGCTGTGTAAATTTATTGAGTCACTTTTAATGTCACAGAGAATACTGTTGCCCCTTATAGTAAATGCCCTTTCTCTTGTTATGTGTGAATTGGTAGAGGATATGTACCCTTGCATCCCCCAGCATGATCACATCAGTCACTTGACTTGTCTCACAATGTAGAAAACTACAAGGTGACAGAATATTATTAGTGAGGTCATCAACAAGAACTTTGATATACTATTATGTTATAGCAATACTGTCAATATGACACCATAGGAGTCTGTGATATGTGTATTTGGGCCATGTTTTCTCATGGTCTTTCACTCTTGCTTCACATTCAATTGGGCTACTCTTGCGGTTAGTTTTTCAAGATGTTTTTCATTTGAAACACGGAAGCCAAGTATTTTCTCTTTCACACTCTCACTTCCATTCTACACATGAATGTGCTAATGTGATTTCACATGAGTGAAGACTGTTCTACTTGACACCTACTGCGACATACTGCCTTAATACTTTCAAATCAGTAAAAACAATGTCTTGGGTAATCAATAGGTTTGCTGAGTTTAACATAATGGTACATTATGAACAAAATGTTTATTGTACCTGCCACTTGTGCTAGCCTACTTTGCCTTGATATCATGTATTTATTGCTTTTTATGACTTCATGATGCAGCTAGAAAACAGTTATGTCTATGAGGCTTCCTGATAAAAAAAGCATTAAATATACATTATTTCTACATACCCCTCTCTGTATAATTATTGTGGCTGTAACTTAAATTTTACATAAAATTAGCTCGTATAATATATAGCTTATAAAGGTGCTGTAAAACTGTCCTAAACAACAGATCCTGCTAGAAAGTACCAAATGATAACTTGTTTAATAGAAAGTACCAAATGATAACTTGTTTAAGAGAAAGTACCAAATGATAACTTGTTTAAGAGAAAGTACCAAATGATAACTTGTTTAAGAGAAAGTACCAAAATGATAACTTGTTTAAGAGAAAGTACCAAATGATAACGCTGCCCCTGTGCTATTCTAGTTCCACTTTCAGTATTGCAACACTCTTGACATTTATACTGGACCAAGCTGCTGAATAGCCAGAGTAAAAATTCATGTGCATCTTTTGGAGATATGAGACTAGAAAATCACTTCTTGATTTAGTATAATGCTTTATGATGTAAACTACGATAAGAATTATCTTCATGCTTGCTTCTCATTAGGGTGTGCCCCATTTGGATGAGAAATATAGCAACATGCAGTATTATACTTTTAAAATACAAGTACGAGTTAATTCTGTATGAATTAATTCTATCTTGTACAATTAACTGATGCAATATGCCTCATACAGCATGACACTTTGCCATAGTAAACTATAGCCTGGCTAGCCAGACCCTTTACCAATCACTATGGGGGGAAAGGGTCTGATGTAGCTACCAAACATTGTTCCTGCTCATTTTCAGAAATTAGCCCAGAAGGTCTTGCAGCAACACTGAGCAGAGCTATAGGATACGGATTGAATGCAGCTAGCGGCCAAGACTAACGCTCAAAATTCACACACTAAAGTTGTACAACGCCCACGTAAAACGTTAAAACCACACACCCTAACGGTAGGTATTCGCGATAGTGTCTGGCTGAGCAGGATTGAGTGCAATAGTGCCTCTGAAGTGTTAGAAGAACGCCTAAAGTCAGCTCTAACGAAGACCACAGTGCGTTATAATCTTGGTTGTTATACCACACGGTCGGTCCCGGGGGCCCGGCCCCCCACATGCAACCGACGCGTGCGCATTAAATATAAAGCTGCCCCACCCCTTTCTGGATCGCCGGGAGCTGTCGGTCGTTGTGACTACTGAGCTACGGTGCCCCTGCGTGGCGATGGATGTTAACTTTACGTGTTCCGCGCTGAACCTGAGTAGAAACAGTACTACTGAAGCGGTATGGATGCTGCAAGCAGAAGATAGAGCCCATTCAGATAGTGTGAAGAGTATTGCAGCATTTCAGACAGTATATCTTGCAGTTGGTATCCCCTGGAACATGGTAGTCATTGGAGTGATCCTGTTAAACAAGTTGTATTCAAGGCCCACACACATGCTTCTCCTAAACCTGGCAGTGTCAGACTTGCTGGTGTGTGTGAGCGTCATGCCATTCAATGTTATCATAGCTCTCTCCGGAGAAGTCTTCATCGGCTCCTCAGATTATGCTCGATGTCAATTTTGCCATTTCTATGTGATAACTATCATAGTCATGATTTACTCCTCCATTTTTACGGTAGCGGTAATGTCCGTGGATCGTCTGATATACGTGACGTCTCCACTGCGTTATGATAAGATTGTGACTGTCAATAAAATGCTAATCATCTTAATATTAATCTGGCCTCTCAGCATTGCGATTGGACTGCCTCCTGTGTTTGGTTTTGGTGAAATCAAGTACAGCAATATAGTGGGTGGTTGCTCTACTATTTTCTCAGCCAGAACTCGATTGGGTGCAAGCTCATATTATATAGCCTTTATTGTAATAGTTGCTATCATACCGTCTACCATTACTGTTGTGTGTAACACATGGCTACTGTGTGTAGTACGAAGTACTGTTAAGCTGAAATATCTTCAAGGTGTAAGGAACTTGAACTCACCTTTAAGTGAACATAGACGTAGAATGAAATCTAAATATACCAAGCAGCAGATTAGACTTGCCCAAGTATTTGGTGGATTATTTCTTGTCAACATCATAACCTGGATCCCAAATCTTGTCACTTCATTTGTTTCTGTTGCCATCGGATCTGAAAATGTATCTCCCGAAATATACTCATTTGTTTTCTTAGTGTTTTTAAGCCAGCCTGCAGTTCACCCGATATTAGAATCATTTCTCGTAGAAAAAGTCAGAAATTTATTTTGTAAGTGTATTCACTGTAATATCTGTTGCAAGAAAATCACCAGACATCAGTAGTTCAAAAGTCTGTGAAAAATGTTTACAACAAGAAGGGAAGCTATCAAAAAGTGACTAGCTATTTACACTTGTATTACTCGGTTTGCTTTTGATTCACACTATACTTATGTTATGCAACTCTGCCATCCGAGATTCATCCTAAACAACTAACTGCATCTGGGTAATCCATCAATTCAATCATTTGTTTCTTCTTCTATTTATTATACAATGAGACCAGTTATTAATGAACACAACTATTTAACTTAAAGTTTGAAACTTTGAGTTAAATGAAAGTTTGAGAACAGTTTTAGATCTCAGTGGGGGGAGGGGGTTTGCGGTTATAGTTCTTCCCCATTTCTTCTACCAGGCTTACAGGTATGCAATTCTACCAGGCTCACAGGTATGCAATTCTACCAGGCTCACAGGTATGCAATTCTCATTGTTAAAATTTTTCACAGTGGTAAACCAAATTATTATGAAATAAACAACTCTTACCTGATTTACTTGTACATTATTTTGGTTTTGCAGGTACCAATTCAACAATATAATTACTACAGCCTAGATCTATATTTACATTGTAAAATAATAATGGTATCTGACAAGCACAGCTAAATACTTTTTAGCCTGATATTAGGTCCACATAGGCAACCTCCCTTCGTACAGTACGTGTCTTTTACAGAGGGAGGAGTGTTTGCAAGACTGCGTAGCCGTACCCTTTACCAAGTGGTACGTGGAAGCTATGCAATGCATCAGCAGCAGCATACGTACCAACCACAGTACTGCGCCCTGCGCGATGACTATTTTTCATAATGCGGCGGCGGACGAACTATTTGAGATCGGCCCACTTTTTGTTGAAAGAAGTGGGAAAGGATTAGTGCTTAGCGCCTTGGATGTAATGAATACCTCTACTGGGATTCGTAGAAACTAACATGAACTCTTCAGTCTTTTCTAACTGGTTGATTTTGCTGAGTATTGAATAAAACCAGGGTCATGGAGGAAGGAAGTGGTATGATTGACAGCCTATTGACTAATCAAAGCTTGGATTTCTGCAGTTCTGGTCGGTTCAACTTATCTTGTTTTGACAGTAATCTGGATTCTTCCTCTGTCACTCCAATTAGATGGCAGAGTAGCACTCCTGACACAGCTACTGCTACTGCTGTTATTCTCCTGCTGTTTGTAACTCTTGGTATTCCCTGCAACATGTTTGTCATTGCCACCATACTCTACAAGAAGCTCTACCATGAACCTCTGCATATCATAATGCTCAATCTGGTCATCAATGACATCATCATGTGCCTCACGTACATGCCGCTGAACATAGTCTCGGGCTTTGCTGGAGAGTTCATCTTTGGAGCCAGCGATGTTGTACGGTGTCATGTGTGCAACATAGGCATTTTGAATAACATCTTTCTTCAAGTTACTCTTCACTTGCTGGCCTTTATGTCTATAGATAGGTTCATTTATTTCCAATTCCCCCTGCGATACTCCAGGCTGGTAACCACAAAGACCACGACTGCTGCCATGATATTCACCTGGGTGTTCAGTGTACTTATTTCTCTGCCCCCTCTGTTTAAATTTGGAGAAGTACGATTCACTCACTCCATTTGCATGTGCTTCGTGTACTTTCTTGACAAGACAGATTTGACCTACAATATATTCTATGAAGTGTTTATTATTGTTGAGGCGTTTCTGTTTCCGTTTCCTGTACTACTTGTTACTAATGTAGGAGTACTCATACTGGTCTGTAAGCATATTAACAAGACTTACAATATCAGAGGGTCATCAGGCAGCAAATCTTCTCAGTCTACTGATTACAGCGATGCTACCGTCAGACACAAGTCTTTGAAACTGAAGAAGAAATTCAAACTGGTGCAAGTTTATGGTGCTACTCTGATCTTTCACATTATCTCTTGGCTTCCAGCACTCATAAACACAGCTTTAATTTTCACTTTCTGTAAAAAACCGTTTGTCATTCACCATGGTTATTTTGTGGTGAACTACACCTTTTTGATGCTGGGCGTTGTCATGCATCCGTTCCTTCAAGCTTGTTTGATACCGGAAATCAAGAATGTCTTGACTCAGTGTTCGTGCAAGACCAGAAACTCGAGGGACAATCTGAACATCCCAATCCAAGGGAGCAGAATGTCCCTCTTACGAACACTCAGCACAAAGCTGAGCATTGGAACCGTTGATTCGAGGGATGGAAACACTACCACATCATGTTGTGCTGGTCTGTGTAAGACCTCACACAAGATAACCAGCACCTCTACCGCACAGAACAAGAATGTTCCACCATCGCTGGTCATCAATGGAGCATTTTCTTCCACCTCACAGCCATCTTCTTGTAGCGCCTCTCCTGTGCTAGGTCATAGTGGCACGTCACCATTGTTGGGTCGTGGGAATATGCCGTTACCTTCACCTTTGCTGCAAGTTACTCCTTCCGCAAACTCCCTGTCTGTCCACACCTTACCGTGCATCAAAATAGAATCTGAGGATCAATTGTAGGTGAGACGTTTATATCATCTTATGCTAATGTAATCACTAATCACAGGTGACTGACTCTTTCATTGATTTCTAACTTAGCGACGTGTACTGTTTATTGACTAATTTATCTACAGTGACCAAGTAATAATGATAATAATAATATAAAAATAATAATATAATTATATAAAAAAATAATAATAAAATAATAAATAATAATAAATAAATATTAATAGTAATAAATGTAGTTGTAAATGGTTTGTGGCAGAAATGAAACAGATTGATGAGATGCGCGAATATGGAGGAAAGAATGGCACGTGCTGTGGAACTGATATGTATCTGAGCACCGAACTGATAGACCTTTGAGTGTTTTCCTGTTGATTGAATTGTGTATGCATTGATATGATCACTAATAATGCCCTTGCAGATGAGACATCTGCTATCTTTACCCACCTGCACTCCACTACGTGACCTTCATTATCCTCTCTCTATTGTGTACTCCTTTGATAAGCAAGCGTGTGCCAGTTGTGCGGTTGGGGCATAACTGTGGGTCATTATGCAATTTGTAGTAAAAGCCCAACAATCGTAATTAACAGATTTGTGTGCGCGCACGTGTGTGTGTGTGTGTGTGTGTATGCTTTCACCTGATGAAATTGATCCCGGTTATGAGCACATTGGTTAGACATGGTATTTTGGAACTGATGAGGTTCAAGCTTCACCAATTGTTTTCCCTGTTGTTGTTGTTTTGTTGTTGTTTTTTGTTGTTGTTTTTTTGGGGGGGGATAGTGGGGTCTCTTTTCCCCGCAGGGGAGGGGGTTGGGGGGTGCTGGACATAACACCGGCCATAGTCAAGGGGGGAGCAACTTGTACAAAGCTGAAGTGTCATTTTTTCATACATAAAAAAAATTGCTACTAGTTAGTTGAAACTGAAGCTGACATAATCCTCACAAGTGCCCTACATTGCACATAACAAACTGACACACCACATCTTACTGGAACATCTTACATCATTTCACATCTTACTGGAAATCTTACCTCACATCTTACTGGAACATCTTACATCATCTCACATCTTACTGGAACATCTTACCTCACATCTTACTGGAACATCTTACATTACATCTCATCTCACATCTTACTGGAACATCTTACATCATCTCACATCTTACTGGAACATCTTACATCATCTCACATCTTACTGGAACATCTTACCTCACATCTTACTGGAACATCTTACATTACATCTCATCTCACATCTTACTTCAACATCTTACATCACATCTCACATCTTACTGGAACATCTTACCTCACATCTTACTGGAACATCTTACATTACATCTCATCTCACATCTTACTTCAACATCTTACATCACATCTCACATCTTACTGGAACATCTTACATCACATCTCACATCATACTGGAACATCTTACATCACATCTCACATCTTACTGGAACATCTTACATCACATCTCACATCTTACTGGAACATCTTACATCACATCTCACATCTTACTGGAACATCTTACATCACATCTCACATCTTACTGGAACATCTTACATCATCTCACATCTTACTGTAACATCTTACATTACATCTCACATCTTACTGGAACATCTTACATCATTTCACATCTTACTGGAACATCTCACCTCACATCTTACTGGAACATCTTACATCATCTCACATCTTACTGGAACATCTTACATCACATCTCACATCTTACTGGAACATCTTACATCACATCTCACATCTTACTGGAACATCTTACATCATCTCACATCTTACTGGAACATCTTACATCATCTCACATCTTACTGGAACATCTTACATCACCTCACATCTTACTGGAACATCTTACCTCACATCTTACTGGAACATCTTACATTACATCTCATCTCACATCATACTGGAACATCTTACATCACATCTCACATCTTACTGGAACATCTTACATCACATCTCACATCTTACTGGAACATCTTACATCACATCTCACATCTTACTGGAACATCTTACATCACATCTCACATCTTACTGGAACATCTTACATTACATCTCACATCTTACTGGAACATCTTACATCATTTCACATCTTACTGGAACATCTCACCTCACATCTTACTGGAACATCTTACATCATCTCACATCTTACTGGAACATCTTACATCACATCTCACATCTTACTGGAACATCTTACATCACATCTCACATCTTACTGGAACATCTTACATCATCTCACATCTTACTGGAACATCTTACATCATCTCACATCTTACTTCAACATCTTACATCACCTCACATCTTACTGGAACATCTTACCTCACATCTTACTGGAACATCTTACATTACATCTCATCTCACATCATACTGGAACATCTTACATCACATCTCACATCTTACTGGAACATCTTACATCACATCTCACATCTTACTGGAACATCTTACATCACATCTCACATCTTACTGGAACATCTTACATCACATCTCACATCTTACTGGAACATCTTACATCATCTCACATCTTACTGTAACATCTTACATTACATCTCACATCTTACTGGAACATCTTACATCATTTCACATCTTACTGGAACATCTCACCTCACATCTTACTGGAACATCTTACATCATCTCACATCTTACTGGAACATCTTACATCACATCTCACATCTTACTGGAACATCTTACATCACATCTCACATCTTACTGGAACATCTTACATCATCTCACATCTTACTGGAACATCTTACATCATCTCACATCTTACTGGAACATCTTACATCACCTCACATCTTACTGGAACATCTTACCTCACATCTTACTGGAACATCTTACATTACATCTCATCTCACATCATACTGGAACATCTTACATCACATCTCACATCTTACTGGAACATCTTACATCACATCTCACATCTTACTGGAACATCTTACATCACATCTCACATCATACTGGAACATCTTACATCATTTCACATCTTACTTGTACATCTCACCTCACATCTTACTGGAACATCTCACCTCACATCTTACTGGAACATCTTACATCACCTCACATCTTACTGGAACATCTTACATCACCTCACATCTTACTGGAACATCTTACCTCACATCTTACTGGAACATCTTACATCACATCTCACATCTTACTGGAACATCTTACATCACATCTCACATCTTACTGGAACATCTTACATCATATCTCACATCTTACTGGACATCTTACATCACATCTCACATCTTACTGGAACTTACCTCACATCTCACATCTTCCTATATCACATCTCGCATCTTACTGGAACATCTTACAGCACATCTTCTCACATACTGGCACATCTTACCACCCATCTCCTAATCTTAGGTGTATGATGCCTAACATTCTAACTGGTACATAGCATTTTGCTGGCTGCTTACAGTTAGTTATATTCCTGAGTTTTAAAAAAAATGCCTATTAATTTTGGGTTAGGCATCATTTAGCAATTCAATGCAGTAATGGAGAAGAATGTGAATAATGAAGGAAAGTCCATAAACATGTCGACATGAAAGAAATCCTTTTTAAGCTCCCCCAAGTACAATCCACATGTTCAATCATCCTCAGCAGATCATTTTGCCTACAGCGATCTGTCAGCCACACAGTACAGCCTGCCACAAATGTTGGGATCATCATAATGTTCCACTCCAGCTGTAAACTTTGATGAAGTTCTAGAGATTTTTCAAACAAAAAAATAGAAAAATTGTGCTTTGATTTACATTTTTTAATAATAACAAACAAATTTTGCTCTGAGTTACCATTTATAATTATAATTAAAAATTTAGATTTCTTGGGGGGGGGGGGGGGGGGGGGGGGGGGGAATTCCATGGCCACCCCCACTCTGTATGAAGCCCTGATCTTACTGTATATATGGCACCTGGAATCTACTTACACGGCAGCTAAAATATTTCAATACATCTCAAGACAATGACACTGCTATAGTATTCTTCCTTATATATACATATCTAGCTAACCAAGTGGGTGAAGGTGTACAGAGTTGAGAGATATAAGGAGCATGTGGTAGGTTTATAGAGCAATACTCACTTTTCATTTCAGAATACTATAATTTTTGCTCTAATTTCTCTTTCTTGCTGAAACACTTGTGTAAAGTTCCAGTATATCCACGACTCACAACAGTTTAGTTACAAAAATATTCTGTGGGTGGGTTGGTTGGTATGACATAAATATGTAAGAATTCCGTTTGAAAGTGAGTTTTTTCCTCTAATTATGAACATTTTCAAGGATTCATTCCTCTCATAGCGGAACATTGATCTCGGATTACAATAAGCAGCTGCAATATAAACTATTAGTTCCGTGAAGTGACTTGAAGTCATGTGTACAAGATGGAGTGAAATATGATCAATTATGTTATTGATCACATCTGACATCTTTTTTTCTTTTTTTTTAAAGATTTTACATGTTTTATTTAAAACATAAAATTAGGATCCCCGGTGTTTGGTATCCACATAGCAGAAGTACATGACCAAAAGCACAACATGTGGTACGGAAGACTGCTGAGATTGTAATCGTACAATAAAAACATTTGTATTCACTCTCAGTTTCTCTATAGCTACAGTCTCACAGATGTAGGCGCTTACATGCACATACAACCACCACCATGCAGCATGCACTCACGCACATGTTAGGCATATGAAGTGTTGATAGATGTCTTGGTTGTGAGAACTATGTATACAAACCACACTGCGTGTTCATTTATTTGCTGTCCATGCATACGTTTATGAACATAAATTGACTACCAAAATGTTCCATAAAACATATGACCTAGTTGGCATTTAATTGTTTTACCTTCATAATTTCAGTTTCAACTGGTAAAGTATAGTCACACTCACATGCTTAGTTGTTAATGGTCTGTGTGGTAAAGGGTCGTACTTAACTCTAAGTGCGCATGGGCGAGAGGGTTATAGTAGTCCTGTTTGTCTGTCTGTCACGCTCTGATTACTGACAATTAACATAGGCATCTTTTATTTCGGCTTATCGTTGAGAAACGCGAAGCATTCAGCTCCGCGGTAAGTACCAGCTTTTATGGGCAACGCCCCCTAGCGTCACGTCATAATCACGTGAGCAAATAATTTCTTGCAGCCAGGTATAGTTTGATTTATGCTCAGGGAAGTTAACAGAGTAGAAAGAAGTGAAGTTTCACGTTGAAATCATGTACCATTTTCATTGGTCGAACTATTTTAATGCCTCATTAAAATAGCTAACAGATTGCTTGTTCTTTTGGAAGGAGATTATATTGCAATAGCTAGGTAGTGTTTAATAGCGCTGAGGGTTCGCACCTTTGGTGCTTCATTATGTTACTCTAGCATAGTGACCAAATACATTCCCTCTCTCCCCATACAAGGAAAAAGGAAGAAGCTGACAGCAAGCATATGACACATTCATTGATCTGGTCTGACTAAAGCAACATACATTATAATTATAAAACTAGGACTGTGTAATGTTTTTGTCAATATGGTTATTAAAATAACAACAAAAAAACATCACAACAGTAACAATTATGGTGGGTGTGTGCATGATTTTTTTCTATGACATTCTTTTTATGGCAAACATTTCACGTCATCATACCCTTTACGTTATTCAAATCTAGTTATAGGGGGTGAGGGGATGTTATACATTTGAGGCATCTCATATTTTTGTCGCACGTACTAATAAAATAGATGAGATTTGATTTTTGTGGTTGCTGTTACAGTAGAATAAATGAAGAAAATTGAATTAAAGTTGTGTTGTACTCATTCTTATGTCTTCAGTTGCCAAATTTCAATCCCGCAATAGCACACAGAGCAATATTGGTGGTGTTACAGTGTAAAAACCAAATGAGTTGACATTTAACCATTTGTATTCTCATATTGTGAAGCTATAGTCAGTTGGTTGCTTACAGTAATTGTGTTATAAAAAAAAGTTCCAGTTCAGCATCAGATAAGGAACATGTCCTCCTCCCCACATATCTCCATGGCTTCCATTAGTGTGATCAGATAGCACACACAGCAAAGCACTTGTTGGTCATCCGTTTTCACTGAGAGTAGCAGCATTGACCAATGAGCCAGGTGATTCTGGGAGTGAGAAAAGAACTAGTTTGCCGACAATGCATCAAATCACTTCCTAAACACAACATCTTTCACTACATGACAATTACATTCATACGACTGCTCTAGCCACATGTCATGTTATATCCAAACATTTACTTATTATTATTATTATTGTTGTTGATATTGTTATTATTATTACTATTATTACTACTGCTACTATTATTATTACTATTATTATCTCCACTACGATTATTATTATTATTACTACTATTATTGCTATTATTATTACTCTACTACTACTATTGTTATTCATGCACTGTGCATAAGAGAGGTTCTTCTGCATAACATCATTTACCCAATTTACTTGACAACATCCACAAAAATCCCATCTTTAGTATATGCCAATGTGCTTTGCATGTGTGTGTTTATATGCATGTGTAAATGAGTTAAGAAACTGTTGTCCTCACACGCTCAGTGATATGTACTGTGTGTTCTGCTGGTGTAGTTAGGTAAGGTATCAATACTTGTATTGGCACCACTACATTGCATGTATGGGAACTTCAATCAAGTTACTTATAACTATAGGAGTTTGAAGTTGCTATGCAACGACTATGCATGAAGTACTGTATATGTTTATTATATGGTGGCCATTAGGATACACTTCTCTACTCCACTGTGTGGCATATTCCACAGTAAGCATTGCAGGCTGCATTCATTCCTTTTACCTGTAGTTCATTTGTGTCGTTCAGACACCTAATTACTAATAATGAATTATTCTCCTCCAAAGAATAGACACTTCTAGGCATGTATGAAGGAACCCATTAGAAATGTTTCTTTGTGATCACAGCATTCCCTTTTCCACTTGACTGGTCTGAATATTCAATTAGACACTCAAGTTAACTTTGCAAGGTAGTACTAATTTGGGATCACATGTTAATTGGCATGTGCTTTATTCAATAACATAAAATATATTATCAAACTTATACAGTTTCTGGCCTGTGTTCCAATGTTGGGACTCACGACACAGCCTGTACTGTAGCAGACGACACGGCCTGTACTGTAGCAGACGACACGGCCTGTACTGTAGCAGACGACACGGCCTGTACTGTAGCAGATGACACGGCCTGTACTGTAGCAGACGACACATCCTGTACTGTAGCAGAGATGTGAATGCACAACAAGCTGATTTTGAATGCATGGCTGCAGGAACATTGCAAATGGCTCTGATAAAAACAAGCAGTAACTAGTACATTGCATTGACTGAAAACATTGGGGACTAAGTCCAAGAAATTAATTAAATTTATAGTGTAGCTGATTGGCTTATAAAAAAAACTATCAGCTCCACACACACACACACACACACACACACACACACACACAAACACACACAGAGAGAGAGTAATGAAAAAGTATATAGTGTGGCATTCATTGTTAATTAGCCCTGCAAGGTCTAAATATGGACGAAGGCCAGGTCACCTTGCAGCATTTGCACTATATCAATCACCTCTGTCCTGCAGAGACTATTCATTGTTTCAGTTCATATGAATATCATTAACACACACACACGTACACATTGTAATGCAGTATTGCCCACCTTGGACACGAAATCTTGAAATTTGAATCTTAATTAATATCACTCGGAAATTTCAGTAAAAAAAATATTAATTATGTATACATGAAGGAGATAACTAATACAAACTGTAGATGGATATCAAGATTACGAGTTGAACCTGGTACGAGAAGAAACCTGAGAGAGTTCAGTCGCTTCAGAGGAGAGGCTGGCATTTCTGTACGACAGAGCATCTGAGATTTTATCAAAGCATCCACAGCATCTCTTTGGCTCTGATACAAACACGCTGTTGCTCCTGTTCAGTTGAAGAGTAGCCCTGCGTCTCCTGAGTTTCTTCCCGGTATAGCCACTGACAGTTTGTCTGATGTCGGGAATGAGATAAATTTTCAGCAATGGATGCAAAAAAACTTGGGAACAGAACAGCAAGTAGAGAGTAACAAAGAACCCATGTGGTATGCTAAAGAAATTTTGGTTTAAGGCCAGGAGAACGGACACGTTGAGTATCGTTGGCAGCCAAGTTAGTAAGTTCACAACCAGAATCCCCCCAAACACCTTCACGAGCTGCCACTGCTTCTTGTTCTTTGCCGAGACAGCTGTATCATACTCTGAGACAACCACAGGGTCTTTGGACTTTTTGTCTTCCTTATTAGTCTTGTATAGCTTACTGAGCTGCTTCTGTACGATGCTCACTAACCAAGTGTTCGTGACCAGTAGGACCACTACTGGTCCTGCAATGCACACTACAATGGAGAATATCTCGTAGTGTATGTTAGGAATACCGCTGATTGGATTGAGCCCCAGCAAGTATAGACTGCATGTGGATATGGAATGAGTGAAACGAATCTCTCCAAACCCGAACAGAGGAGGAACAGATATGATGATGCAGACTATCACGATGACCACAACTGCTACAATGGTTGTCTTTACTGTGACTAGTCTAGGATAGTATAGAGGGAACCTGATAAAGATGAACCTGTCCAGGGATAGAAGTGCCACGAAAAATACATTGATGTGGATAAATAGCGGGAAGATGAAGCCAATTTTGCACACTCTGCACCTCGTGAGGTCATCACTACCAAAAATGAATTCTCCAGCAAATGCAGAGATTATGTTGAATGGGAAGTAGGTCAAGCACATAAATAGGTCATTGAAAGCTAAAGCCAAGAACACTATATGGGTAGGTTGCTTGTAGAGTTTCTTGTAGAGGATTACAATGATGATGAATAAGATCATAGGAACACCAATGACTGTGTATATCAGCAGCACTATTCCTGTAGCCAAGGAGCTCTGGGGATCTGGAGAAATCCACCTCAAAGGAGTCAATTCATCACTGCTAATGTCTTGGTCATGGCAGGAAAAAAACGAACTTGAAGTCCTATTGGGTGCAGAAGTAGCGTTGATTTCTATGTCTGAACTCTCCATATCTGGTGCTTGAAAACTGCAGAAACAAAAATAGTCCTTCTTTTATAGGTAATAGGCCTACTGCAGCGGCTGCTACCGCCCGCGTGGGATGTGACCGGGGAACAGGTTCAGAGCTACACGGCGAGGTGGGGGAGGTAAGAGTACCGAATCGTATTACACCTCCATCAGCTCGGCTCCCAATCTAAAAGAATTGTTAATTAACGCCTCTTAATACTTCCACTTTACGCGCTGAGTTCGACTGCGAACTGAAGCCGCCTCAGGTGGAATTCCGGAATTCCAGGTTAGGGTGCAGTTAAAGTAGATTTAAAGTCAGTAAATTTCGAGTAGTTGTCTGTTGTGTGTCTTGGCTTTGATCTAGTGGGTACAATATTTCTGAGTGCACAAATTATTAATCAAAATAGCTATTAAGTAATACTATAGCTATGTAAATTACGTTCTGTTTTGAGCACCCAGCATTAGTTCACCCACACACATTTACCCAATTACCTGGAGATCTAAAACACTGAATTAAATGGCCAGTTGCACACTGTGAAACTGTAAATCTATGTGCACGCATAGCTATACACATTATTTGTAAATTTAAACTAATGAATCTATATATTATTGCAGTGGGTGGAGCCACTCCTCCGACTGTCTGTTGAAGAGCTCAACAAACTTCCAAATGGCTATACTAAAGTGAGTAAACATTGACTTATTATCAATCTAATAGTTACTGCATATGGCCGGCCGTCAAGTTAGGTCAGGTGTCATTGTCCTCAGTAGCAGTGGAATGCAGATAGACAATACAATAGTACATATTTTGAATCACTATAATTTTATATCAACCAGATTTACAGTATAAAATTAGGGAGACTACCACATTTGCTTAATTTAGCTAGTATTTAATTGTTGAGTAGCTTCCAAAATGAAGAAATCAACAAATTTTACGGTGTATTGATGTCTGTGTTGTTGATAGAGTGATATTACAGTCATGGGACTAACTGTATCGCTGATAGAGTGATATTACACTCATGAGACTAATTATGTGTCACTGATTGAGTGATATTACACTCATGGGACTAACTGTATCGCTGATTGAGTGATATTACACTCATGGGACTAACTGTATCACTGATAGAGTGATATTACACTCATGAGACTAACTATGTGTCGCTGATTGAGTGATATTACACTCATGGGACTAACTGTATCGCTGATTGAGTGACATTAACACACTTGTGGGACTAGCTGTGTTGCTGACTGGGCGGTATTATACTCTTGGGACTCCAATTTGCATTTCTGCAGTAATAGATATGTTTGAAAAGCTTTCATATTGCATGCTAGTATTGTTTGCAACTATGGACTGCAATATCCGAAGGGAGCAGTGACATTGTATCCCTAACTTATTCCCATTCAGGCCCATAGCCACAAGTTTTGCATAAAGTGGGAGATGGGGGGGGGGGGGGGGGGGGGGGGGTTCTTCGATAATACACAAGAAAGCCACGCCCACATTTGTTTCCTTAGTTTATTCTTTAAACTGCACCAAAGCTTATTACGTCTTTTATTTATAGGTTCATTGAACATCTTTGATTATCGAGCAACAAGCGGTAAACTGCTAGCGCTATATTATTCTCGTGACCAGGCTTCCAACCAGTACGGTGAGCTGTATGCAAACATTGGCACCGTATACGGCTTTTCATGCTATAAGTTATTTAAACTAGTGGTGTGCTTGAGCACAAAAGGCGAGTGAACCTCCCCACGTCATAGCAACCACTTGCCGCAATTGTATGACTTAAAAAACAAAACAGGCATTTCTAAGAAACTTCCACACAGATTTGAACCTAAACCTTACTGCTGTAGTAGCCAAAAAAGCTGTGTAAAGGCAACTAATATATTTATTTGTAATTAAATGTTTACTTTGTGCTATTCTTTAGCTAAGTAGTAGCTGTAAATGCACAATACTTTTACACGTATTTCTTCACTGGACATACCAACATAACTTACCTTTGTGGTTAGATTATTCGACAATGGATTTTCAAGTAAGAACAGCACTGTTGTGTAGGGTCTTATAACTATGATAAATAGTGCATTGACTTTACCGCGGCCACTCAAAAATGCCAGGGTCAAAGTACAAAAATGACACGTATATGTCCAAACGCATATATAAACAAATACCCCCAATTTTCAATTGTTACCTCTAATAGAGTCTCGCTCACTTCACGCCAATAAGTGTGTTACATCATATTGAGAATAGATGCAGCAGCTACCTGTACTTGTGTGATGTTTTGTAGCCAAGGAGATCGATGTTTAACTGGTAGCTTGCACTCAGACAAGGCTGTCACGTACAGAGCGTGAAGTATGTCCGAGGATAGCTAAATAGCAAAGAATTCCGTTGCAAGTATTGGACACGATCGAACAGTTGATGATATTCCACAAGTTAAACGTAGGGTGTGGCTAACTTCCAGTCACTCAAAAGGGCCCCCCCCTCCCCCCCACCCCTTTGAGTGACTGGAACCCCCTTGGTCATGGGCATGCTCACGAAAGCTTGCATGAACCATTGCACTATACTAATAATACAGGCAATGCTAAACTTTGATGAAATATCACAAGACACAAATAAAGCATTTTAGGCTTAGTAAAAGGTATAAAACATGCAAGTCAAGCAGACAGTACTGATTCAATTACTTTATTTTCTGCAACTTGCTTAATTGCCACTGTAGTTTTATTCTAAATTAAGTATTTCCATCAAAAGTTGTACACTGAACATGATCGGGTATCAGGCTTTAGTGAGGGAATATTAGCAGATGTTTGGCTAATCTTGGAATAAATTCCTTACCAAGAATTTTTTTTTACCAAAGCGTTTACTAAGGTGTCCACTAACACATATCAAATTATTTAAATTCAATTACCCTAGGGGAACCCAGGGCAGCTGCTGGAAGTTGGGTCCCTGAAACCATAAAAAAATTAAAATACCCAAATTCTTCCTCAAGAGTGTCAAACTAAGGGTTTTCATGATTCTGAATCTGTTGCAAGAACTTACTTGCATCAGAAACACTCTGCAGTTGAAAAAAGCCACACCCACTTTCCCGCTATAGACCCTTTAATTTGTGAAAGCAAAATCCATACGTACAGTGTCAGTGCTAACATTCAGTTTGGAGATGAGAAGACACAATTGCAACTATTGATCTAGATCCCAAGTCCTACCCCACTGCTCACAGTATGACTGATATCCCTAGTCAGCTGGCACTTGTTCCTGAGAGCCTTCAGATGTTGTTGAGACCAATAGTGAAGACAGATGAGCGAGTAGCCACTTGGGGGCCAGAACTTCATTAAGGCCTATCGGCCTCGGTCAGGGGTATTGCCATACCATATGGGGCTTGCCATACAACTGGATCATAGATTCGAAAGTGGTTGATCAACAAGCTCCATCAGTTGGGATACACTGAGTCTTACTCCGAGATACAAAGCTACAAATACTGCTTCCTCAATGATAAGAATCGAGTTGGAATCACTGACGATTTTGGCATTCTTGGCACAATTGATGAAGAAACTGATGAGCAGATGGATGATGAGGTTGAGGTTGATGTTGATCTTGTATCAGTTACTACAACAGCTGATGAAAATGAAGAGCAGAGTGATGATCAGGTGGTGTCCATGGAGATTGGGGATGTAAACTCAGTCACTCAGTTTGTTGGAGACAATATGGATTTAAACCTTGTTTCTATATACGGGAACAGTCCCTTTCATACAATGGGCTTGATTAGAGTCATCTCTCCTGCACCACCTTCAGTAGACGATAGAGCTATCATCAGAGTGAAGTTGAAGGCACTAGACAAGGCCAAGATTCTGAAAGCAACTGAAGTGCAGATCCTTCCTTTTATCAATAGGAAGCAAATAGGAATTAATGCCATCACATTTCTTCCTATAGCTGAGCTCTCCTCATCTGTGATGCAAGTTCAGCCATTACTCTCCCCAGGAGACACACTCTGGACAGCAGAGTGGGTGATCAAAGCTCAAGATTCTGAGTTTCAGCACTCCAACTGGAATGGCTGGATGAAGAAAATCCATGCAGATGATGCCAAGCAGAGGACACAGGTTGACTTTCTCCCAGTCATCGAAGGTGACCGTAATGACTACAGGACTATCTTTACTACTCTCAAAGAGTGCATGCGGCTCTCAGGGGACAAGGCTACTATAGTGACCTTCGATCTCCCTATCTGGCTCAAAGCTGTGGATATCATAGAACAGACAAATCTACCCATCATTCCAAGGTGAGTGTGTGTGTGTGTGTGTGTGTGTGTGTGTGTGTGTGTGTGTGTGTGTGTGTGTGTGTGTTGAGAGCGGGCAGGGTAAAGGGAGTGAGGGGAGTATATGGATAGGTTTTCTGCTACTTGATTTTTCTCCTCTCTTTTCAGGTTGGGTGGCTTTCACCTGCTAAAGTCCTACCTCGGGTCCTTGGGCAATATCATGGAAGATTCTGGACTCCTAGATGTGATCCAGCTGATCTATCCAGGGAGTACGACAGCCAGCCACATCATGAATGGAGGGTGTTTTGACAAGGCGATCCGTGCTCACTTCCTGATAGATGCAGCCATCTGCCAGTACACCATGAAACACACATTCACTGTAGGAGAGTTTGGTGAAATGAGGACCTTCATGGAGAAGGTAGCTGATGAAAAGGCAGGAGCCAGACACACAGCACCAATAGTTGCAGTGTTTGAACGGAAGATTGAAGAAACTTTCAAGAGACTTGCTGAAGGAGGAAGAACGCCTGCACTCTGGTTGCAGTATCAGTACATGGTCAATATCATCAAGATCTTCATCAGAACTGAACGGCTTGCAGACCATGATGGGCACCTCTCCTGCATTATTACCAGGATGCTGGACATCTTTTCAGCTGCGGGACATCATCAATATGCCAAGGGAGCTCGGCTGTATTGTCAACTGATGAAGCAACTTGAAAGCTCAGCTGTGTACAAGGAAACTTTTGACAGTTTCACTGCCCATGGGAACCATGTTGTCCGTTACTCTTGCCATGATTGGTCTGACACCTGGTGCGACATTTGTATTGAGCAAAGACTGATGAAGGCAGCCAAGTCGGAAGGTGGGTTGAGCAGAGGGAAGATGAGGAATAATGATTCAGGCCACAAGTGCTGGGTGCAAACCCTCAATCACTTCTCAGATATCAACCAGTGCATGGAGGAAGGTGTCAAGAAACATGTTCCACTCCACAAAGACCTTTCCACACGGATGAAGCGAGATGCTGAAGCAGTTGGACTGGTCCTCAAGTGGTTTGAGGAGAATGACCCCTTTGACCATGGACGAGACAAGCAGTTACTTGTGTCCTTCTCAACAGGATTCACAAGCACTGCTGATGATGCAGTCAATGCTGAGGAGCAGCTGAAGTGGGGAGAGAGATGCATATAAAACTGGATGGACAGTCAGTGACATCAACCATGGAAGTGAAATTCAAGGTACAGGTCCTGTCATCACTCAGAAAGGTTCCCAAGGTCAATGAGAAGAAGATTTACCTAGACTCAATCAAGTTGTTCAACCAACTGATAATTTTTGCTCAACGAGATATGACAGTTGAGAGAAGCTTAGAGTATGAGCTGACCCTCTGTCCTTGTTCAGCAACAAAGATCAGAAAATGAATAAGGCTAACAAAGCAGCTTTTTCCAAGACTAGCCTGAAGGCGTTGACCAATCCACTTGACCTTGCCGATCAACAGTCTGGTGATTGATGGCGGATGGCTTCTCTACATGGTGAAGTGGAAACAAAGTCAGACTTGGCAGGAGATTGCTGACAGTTACCTGAGGTATGTGCAGTGTCTCGGCAGTCACTCTCAGAGGATCACTGTGGTTTTTGATGGCTACAGCAGCTCACCAAAAGATCATGATCACATTCGGCGTACCAAGAACTCCTGCTGTAATCTACAGATTCAACCTGATGTGATACATTTGACTCCAAGGGAGAAGTTCATGGACAACACCCACAACAAGAGTGAGCTCATCCGTCTCATCTCTTCAACATTGCAAAAGCACCAGATTGCAGTGGAGCAGTGTGACAATGATGCTGACACTTCAATTGTGAGAGCAGCAATGGCTGCTGCTACAGATGGCTCTGTTGAGGTCAGTAAATTATTACTTCTTTATATTTTTTGATGTGTATGTATTTATCCTCAGGTGCGGGCAGAAGATGCAGACGTCCTGATAATGCTGGTGCACCATAGCTCAAGTACCAAAGAAGCGTTACATGCTCTTTAGTCATGCCTTCACTGGTTGTGATACAGTTTCTGCTATTGGGGGCCATGGAAAACCCAATCTGTTTGATAGGTTTTGTGCAGGGGACATGGATGAACACATTGTACACCTTCCTTGACTTATGAGCTACCAAGGATGCAGTGATCAGGAGTGGTGTTGCAATTTCCACATTTACCACACCAGATACCGCTTTGGGTATGATTCGGTATAACATGTTTTCATGCATTGTAGCATGTGGAAACTGCGAAGGAATTACGTGCAGAAACTCCTCCCAGCTTGATGTAGAAGAAGACTTCGACTCATAACATTGTTTAAGAAACTCCTTCCAGCTTGATGTAGAAGAAGACTTCGACTCATAACATTGTTTATATAGAATATTAATTTTAGCAAAAAAAAAGGGAAAAAAAACAGAGAGAGAGAGAGAGCGTGAGAAGTGGGTGTGGCCTTTTCAACCACAGAATTATTCTGATGCTTGTAACAGATTTAGAATCATGAAAATCCCTAGTTTGACCCTCTTGAGGAAGAATTTGGGCATTTTCATTTTTCCCATATATTGTTTTGGGAACTTAACTTTCAAGCAGCTGCCACAGGTTCCCCTAGGGTAATTGAATTTAAATAATTTGATATGTGTTAGTGAACACCTTAGTAAACACTTCGGTGAAAACATTTCTTGGTAAGGAATTTATTCCAAGATTTTGGTAATTTTCCCTGACATAGCTATGGCTGGCAGATATATAAGGCTTGCATAACTATGGCTGGCAGATATATAAGAGGTTTGCATAGCTATATCTAAATACATTTCTTTAATCCTGACAGTGAGTAAAAATGTACAAAAGGAGTGCGATAAACATACCTTAGATATGTGACATGTGTACATAATATGATAGATTTATGACCAGAGACAGCTATTGGCTGTAGCTGAGCAAAGTGATTGATTTGCACGTAGCCATCTCAGTGACAATAATGCGTCTTGGATTCATGACAGCTATACGACTCTAATTCTGTTGTCTCGGAGTTAGTGGGACCTTGGTTCCTCGTTTATACGCCAGTGCCAGTATGAGCTCTGTTTATGGGATAGAATTACACCACTATAGCAGTCAGAGAAAATGGTAAGGGGTCTGACTCATCTCCTGTTCACGTACAGAAATGCTCCTCGATGTTATAATTCATTTTAAAGGATAAATTTTGTGCATAAGGCATAAGGATACAGGATACATGTAGTCACATGAAATTGCATGCATTACACACTTCTTGTCTAGAAATTCACAATTTTAAGAAGGCTATGATAAAATTGCATGTACTGCACTTCTTGTCTAGAAATTCACAATTTTAAGAAGGCTATGATAAAATTGCATGTACTGCACTTCTTGTCTAGAAATTCTAAGAAGGCTATGATAAAATTGCATGTACTGCACTTCTTGTCTAGAAATTCACAATTTTAAGAAGGCTATGATAAAATTGCATGTACTGCACTTCTTGTCTAGAAATTCACAATTTTAAGAAGGGTTATGATATTTAAAAACAGGGGCCAAATGGACCAAAAGAGATATGGTGAACTTATCCCTGGAATCTGTCCTATAAGTGGGTATTTCACTATGGAAATATTAGTTTCCTATACTTAAGATGGCTGTGTAACAGACCCTGAAGAGGTGACACTACAGGAGAGTGAAGTCATGCCAAATACGGGGAATATGCTGGTTCTATCTGGAATTAATACCGATGTCTTGAGGGTATATCCCTGACAGATGACGGGAATTAGTGGGCCGCCGCTATTGGCTTTGGGGAGCCTTGTGTGACAGTTGTGATGTCCCATTTAGACATTCAGAGAAGCTAAGTGTCAATCTTTTACATGTACACTGTTGTTATAGCGATCTAGAATTTATCGATTGTTCATTCAATGAAGCCCCTCTCCCTTCCCCCTATCGTACTCACTCTCATGAACACTCTGTACTTGGCAAGTGGAGTGAAGCGAAAGCAAGACATATCAGTTCACCAGCCAGTTTTAAAATGGTGTACATTAGGCATATTAATAGTGCGGCTTGTGTTACTGGATAAATTTTTATGATGATAATGGTAAAGTTTCCTAACCATAAGGGAGTTGCTGATTGTATAATATATTATATATATACTTATAGCACGAGTCAGAGTACAATATGGGAAAATTTTACGAGCCGCAAAAATATTTTCACGGCCAAGGCGAGTGGAAATGAAATGTGGCGTGAGAAGTAAAATATCAATTCCCATATTGTACGACGAGGTGATAAGTGATTTATTGCTTCTTTGAAATTTTTCTCAACGGTTACAATAAAATTTTCAATTGTTTTACTCGTACGCGCCGCGCACAAGGAGCGTACAAAGAAACCGTTAAATATGGGAGAATACAGAACGCTCGCGTGATGCGGAAATATTCAAGTAAAAATATCAACAGCTGCAAATATTTCCGCATCACGCGAGCGTTCTTATTCTCCCATATTGTCGGGTATATGTACGGCTCCTTGTGTTCGTAAGCGCGCGCGTAGCGAGTAAATCAATGAAAATTCGTTATTGTAACCGGTTGAGGAAAATTTCAAAGAAGCAAAGAAATCATTATCACACTCGTACGTACAATATGGGAATGATATTTCTCTTCACGCTAAAATTTTCACTCGACTTTGGCTCGTTGAAAAATTTTGCGTGCTCGTAAAATATTTTCCAATATTGTACTCTGACTCGTGCTATAAGTTTATATATTAAGATATATATATATCATTTATTGCAGCTTATTTACTTGAATATTTCCGCATCACGACGAGGTTGTATTCTACCATATTGTTACGGTTTATATTGTACCTTCCTTGTAGCGAGACGCGTAGCGAGTAAATCAATGAAATTGTATTGTAACCGGTTGAGAAAAATTTCAAAAGAAGAAGCAATAAATCACTATTCACAACTCGTCGTACAATATGGGAATGATATTTTCCTCTCACGCCATATTTTCACTAGCCTTCGGCTCGTGAAAATATGTTGGATGCTCATACACTATTTTCCAATATTGTATCAGACTGTGCTATAAGTATTATATAGAATATATATATATATAGTGTTTTTTTTGCACTTTCACAATTGGCCTCAATAGATGTCCGACGGGTGAGTTTGCCTGGAGGCAGAGGAGTGAGCAACTTTGTCTTGATGTCTGTTGAAGAGGCTATTGTTGAACTGATGGTGGAACTGACACGTGTTCTTATTCTTGCCAGTGTGGGGCTCACAGTGTGGCTTCAGTATGCAGAAATATTCCAGTTCACAAGGAGATCTCTGTTTGTTTGCTATGGTTACTGTGGCTTTCAGGTTTCCGATGTCTATTGTCCCTTCACGTCAGAGTCAAAGGTCATCTGGACGAAAGATATACAAATTATTTTAGAGTAGGTGTAATCTTGCCCTTTATTCATGTACCACATGGACTTTTTCCCCACTTTCCTGCATGAAACAATTAGACATCTTTTTTTTTTTTTTGTGTGTGTGTGGTGTGTGTGTGTGTGTGTGTGATGTGTGTGTATGTGTGTGTGTGGGGTGTGTGTGGGTGTGTTGTGTGTGTGTGTGCTAGGGATGTGCTGGCCAACAGTCTGCAGAGAAACTTTGGAGGATCATTCGCTTGCTCTTGCGGTCTTTATCTCCACGGTGGAGTCTAAAGCGTTCTGGTCCACCCACCACATGGCCAGAGGCATGACCAGAAAGAAACTACACGAGGTTTAAAATGCAATTAATTGCAGCAATTGCAGAGCTTAAGAACTGGGGAAGTTTCGGCGGTGAGAAGGAGGAATGCTGAATTGGCATTCTGTAAGACAAATTACATTACATTTGAATGTGTGGACTGTATCAATCCTTGACCAGTTGTGCCAAGCACTAACAATCCATCCTTCTGTAGCAGTCAGTCGATCCTGTGTTTAGCTAGGAGTCCAAAGTTGTTGTACTCACAACTGAGGTCTTGTTAGGTTCAAAAGAGAGGCGTTCACCTTAAAACAAATCGAGATAGTAAGTAATTTACTCTTGCAGACATTATACACTAAAAAACAGCCACTTAAAAACCACTTAATAGTTATGCTTATTAATTGCGAAGAATAATTAGCTCACTCATGCCACTATCACAAACCTACTCATCTTCCTCTCCCTTGCCCCTTATACATTATACAAGAACCATATAGTTACATGGTTACATTTGCTTAAAACTTCAATAGCGTTTAACTCGCACACTCTACTGTATTACTGTCACTGTGAAATCCTGTTATAGCTATCATAGGCTTCAGTCAGCAAAAAATACTAAATGACTTGCGAGTGTTATATAGAGGGATAGTTAGCCTTGTATAAATATACACGCGACCATGAGTTTATATGTTAGGAGCACTTCTTATATGAAGCCATTACAGTAAGTTTCTTTCAACATAGCTAATGTTACAGATTGTTTTACTTCTCCCAGCAGCCTGTTCCTTCGGCCAGCCGTGTGATATTCTCACATTAATGTTACATTATCTGATGAATCATATCCGTTTCTGGAATTATCTTGGGCACAGTGTGAAACATCATTGCACTTGTGGCACAGTGTGAAATAAACACCATGCACTTGTGGCACAGTGTGAAATAATTCCATGCACTTGTGGCACAGTGTGAAACACATCATCGCACTTGTGGCACAGTGTGAACAAACACCCATACACTTGTGGCACAGTGTTAAAAGAACCACCATGCATTGTGCACAGTGTGAAAATCAAACCCACAATGCACTTGTGGCACAGTGTGAATAAAATCCTGCACTTATGTGGCACAGTGTGAAATAAAAAACCAGCAATTGTGGCACGGGAAATAAACCATGCACTTGTGGCAAGTGTGAAAGATAAATTCCATCGCATTGTGGCACAGTTGGTGTGTGAAATAAACACCCTGCACTTGTGGCACAGTGTGAAATAACACCATGCAATTGTGGCACAGGGTGAAATAAATTCCATGCACTTGTGGCACAGTGTGAAATAAACACCAGAAACTTGTGGCAACGACAGTTGTGTGAAATAAAGTCCATTGCACTTGTGCACAGTGTGAAATAAAACACCATGCATTGTGCACAGTGTGAAATACAATTCCCCTTGCACTGTGCACAGTGTGAAAAAACACCATGACTTGTGGCACAGTGTGAAATAAACACCAGGCTTGTGGCACAGTGTGAAATAAATTCCATCACTTGTGGCCACAGTGTAAAATAAACTACCCTGCCCACTTGTGGACAGTGTGAAATTAATAAACACCATGCACTTGTGGCACGTGTGAAATAAATTCCATGCACTTGTGGCACGTGTAAAATAAACACCATGCACTGTGGCACAGTGTGAAAATAAATTCCATGCACTTGTGGCACAGTGTTAAAATAAACACCATGCACTTGTGGCACAGTGTAAAATAAACACCCTGCACTTGTGGCACAGTGTGAAAATAAATTCCATGCACTTGTGGACCAGTTGGAACTAAACACCATGCACTTGTGGCACAGTGTGAAATAAAATTCATGCACTGTGGAACAGATGTGAAATAAACACCGCACTTGTGGACAGTTGTGACTGAAATAAACACCATGCACTTGTGCACAGGTGAAATAAACACCATGCACTTGTGGCACAGTAATTGTGAAAAAACACAATGCACTTGTGGCACAGGTAAATAAACCCATGCACTTGTGGCACCGTGTTGAATCATAAAATCATGCACTTGTGGCACAGTGTGAAACATCATCACTTGTGGACAGTGTGAATGTAAACACCATGACACCTGTCAAGGGTGAAATTAAACACATGCACTTGGAACAATGTCACTAAACACCATGCACTTGTGGCCACAGGGATTGGAATCACACCATGCCACTTGTGGCAACAGTGTAAAATATAACAACCATGCAATTGTGGCAAGTGTGAAATAAATTCCATGCCTTGTGGCACAAGTGTGAAACACCATGCACCTTGTGGCACAGGTAAAATAAATTTCCATGACACTTGTGGAACAGTGTGAATAAACACCATGCACTTGTGAGCACAGTGTAAAATAAACACCATGCAAAATGTGGCACAGTGTGAATAAACACCATTGCACGTGATGGACAGGAAATAAAAAACATGACTTGTGGCACAGGAGTAAATAAAACCCATACATTGAGACTGAGTAATTTTGTTTGTTTCTTTGATGGAACTGCTATGGACATAACAAACATCATACCATAAATAATGAGGACCAAATGGACCAACCAAATACATTTAAAGGTTAAAAATTCGTGAACTAATTCATGTTTTTTCTCACCAAACTGTGCTACAATAGTTAGCGTTCTGAGTAGTTTGATTTTCCCTAGTTGTATGGCTTACACTACCTTAGCATCAATATTTATTGCTTAGTTTGATGATCTTGTAGCACGAGCCGCAGTGTCATAATAGTTGGATGTGGAGGTTATCAAATAGATGGCAGAGATTGAGAATTAGAGTCAGCATTTTATCAGCAGGTTAATTCCATTACTTAAATGTTTTCAACCCACTTCCCATCATTATTTGATTAAAATTTGGCCTGTCAGCTAACTGGCATTTATTGATGCTGTGTTCATATGAATCCATTAAGTGCAATGACATCTTGATTGAATGAGTGGCATTATTATTATTATTATATTATTATTATTATTATTATTATTATTATTATATATTATTTTACTAATACTTTTAATATACTATACACTACTACTGATTGTTTCTAGCAAGTACCCAGCCACACAGTGGCACTGATGTATTTTGTAAAATATGGATGCAATAGCATAGTCTTTTTTCAATTCTTATTAGCATCTGTACTTGGTTTGTTTGCATCATCGTTTCCCTCTTCCGCAACTATCACTTATGAAAGCATTTCTCATTTCCAACTCTTCTTCTTGAGTAATGATTCCCTATCCCATTTGTCTATCTCTCCGGATCTCAAGCTCTCCTGTACCCTTTAGTCATGATTGTGGATTTAGGGCTTTGTGAAGCTAATCACCTTCTCCGTCTGTTCCTCACTTGTTTCCCCTGCCGAGCTGTTTTAGCTACAATTAGTCACATTGTATTCATTGTTTTTAATAGCTTTTCGTTCATATGCTTCACCCATGAATATGAGGTGATGTTTTTACCAATGGGCCCACATCGACTTATTCATGAATGCACCAACATCGTCATCATCGTGCTGGACAATAAAAGTGTTATTAAAATATAATAATCTATGATGATGATGATGAGGAAGGAGGAGGAGGAGGAGGAGGAGGAGGAGGGGAGGAGGATAATGCGGGTCAAGCTGAACTAATAATATAGCAATTTTTCTGTCATTATTGCTAGGATGACTTCAGCAAGAAGTTGAAATGTCAAGTTAAGCTTTATTATATATAGCATTGGCTTTTTTAACAGGGGAAAAAACTTATTTTATATTGGGATTGATGATGGTGATGATGTCGATGATAACGATGATGCTGATGATGATGATGGTGATGATGATGGTGATGATGGTGATGATGATGGTGATGGTGTGATGGTATGATGTGATGGGGTGATGATGGTGATGGTGATAATTGATGATGGTGATGGTGGGGGGAGCCGGGTGAACGCAAAAATGATTCACTGGTTGAGGCTTCTTGTTGTTGGGCGGCGATAATTAGTCCTCTGGGGGCTACCATAAAAATAAAATAAATTTTTTTCTTGGAATACTGGAATATATTAGTTTTTGTGGTTCTTGAGATATCGGAATCAGAGATGTATTTGGCCTCACTGGGTGTGTGGAGGGAAGTGATTGAAGACAGACAGGCATGATCTATTCAAAAGGAATTAGTATTTAAAGGACTTGAGTTGAAGGAGTACCGTGTTAGACTTCCTGACAGTCTATTGAAGAGATGGGTATTACTCTATTTTTGTACAAATGTTATAACGGCTGGGTCTTCAAACACTGGTGTCATTCACACCATGGTATAATTTACATACTGGTTGTATCACACATTGTGAATTCCCACACTGGTGTAATTCACAACATTGGGATAATTCACACATTGTGTACTCAAACCAAATGGTAATAATACACTCCAGCATAACAAGTGTGTCACTGGTGTGTTTTTGCTGGAAGGGAGTCATAAGGCAGGGTGTAGAAGACATCTGTGCAGGAGGGAAACTCTTGCTCTAAAGTAGTGGTAGACATCGGAGCTGGCTTGGTGAGTAGTGAGTGAATGATGGGTGGGTTTGTCGGTGAGGGGTGGGGTTTGTGTAGGGGTGGGTGTTGTGAGGTGTGTAGGGGCGGTGGTGTGTGTAGGGGTTGTGGTTTGTGTGTGTGTAGGGAAATGGATAGATGGATGATTGAAATGGTTGAGACACTATGAGTGACGCAAATCTGGTGTGTAGCTTTGTTGTTTGCTTTTTTTTTGGGTACATGTCAGGACTGAGACCAGCTCACGAGTTAAACCCCGCCCAACCACGGCGCTGGTTCATGGTGTTGTCACTTCAGGTCGCTTGTTGCGTGCTAGTAAACAAAACGTCACTGTGGCTCATGATCAGGGAGTATGAGTATTGAAATGAGAATGTTGTTTGGCACACTATAGTAGTTTCCTGCTAACCTGTTGAACCTCGGAGCATAGATAAAAAGAAACATTTATTCTCAAGGGGCATGATGGCCGGAGCCGCAAATGAAGTGTTCTGCACTCACTGCAGGAAAAATTAGTTAATATGCTGCCATCTTTTTAGCTCCACTGTTGAAAGACATACAGACCCAAATATAGGAAGAACCTAAACAAATGTGCTTGAGAGTTGATGAAGAGTCATAGCAGAGCTGGCTATGAAAATCTGGCAGTTGAGTGACAGGGGTTCAGTGTTTCCTCGTGTTTGCGGAAGTCACAAAGTGAATTACTAGATGGATATAATTGTCTTAAGCTACACTTCTACATGTTACTTTGGAGTATTTAAATGCACTATTTGGTCAATAAAGTGAAGTCATTACTTTGTTACATCAGCAACATCTTCGTCAGCATTCAAGCATCACAAATTAGACTGTTTCACTGGTATTATCTTATTATGGCTAAGGTCATGCTAAACAAACCACCTTCCTGGAGACACATTCATTATGCCATCACTTTTTTTTTTTTTTTTGCCTCAAACGACTGCTTAGGAATAGATATGCTCTGAGCTCTCACTCGTTGTGAGGCGGTGATCGAGTCAGAGAACTCCTGACTCTGGACGAAGGTGTAACAAGCTAGTGTTTGAAGCAACCACATATTGTGTTGACTCTGTTTTTGCAAAAAGCCATTAGATACAAACCACATAATGGCTACGTCTAACACAAAACCCACAATCACTTTTGTTTTTAATGATTAGTAGCTGATGGTCGGGTAACAATTAATTCTAATTTCATGACTTTTAAATAGGTGTTGTGGGCAGTCCCCCTGTGGGATTTAATTAAATCAAATAATTGACTGGGGTATACTTCAGATGAGAGATAGTCGGTGCAATTAATCAACATTCAAGACCACCTCCCAACCCCCCTGTGTTGTTGTGGTTTGAATTAGGAGCACATGCACACACATTTACACATGTATATGAATATAATGTTTACATACTAGTACAGTATAGAGGGGAAAGGTCAATTGGGGAACTTGTGCTACTGTACTTTATTGTCAAAACAAAAAATGAAGAAAAACAACTGAAAGTAAAAACAGAAAGTATTCAACTGTTGAACTGTTGAATTGATATACAATAGCAACTACAGGAAGTGTACATGACAAGACAGGATACATGCTTTTGATCGTGGAGGACATGAGATGACATTGTTGTGATGTCCTTATTTTGAGAAGTGTGTAAATGTGTGTGTGTGTGTGTGTGTGTGTGCTGAGGGTTAATCTGCCGACTGTCATTGTATTGCACATGCCACAGGGTTACCTCGGTGATGTCTTGTCTCAGCAATGTGGCCTGGTTGTAGTGGGTTTGGAGAGAGAAGAAGATCGTGTGATGGCCGCTAGAAATAGAACCAGGACTCGGACTAAAGCCACAGTCACTGAAATGGAACCGGCGCAAAGGAGACCCAGCAAAGTATGTTGTTGAGCAATAACTCAAGAAGGAAAAGAGAGAAAGGACAAGAGAGAGCTCAGTAAAATTAAGAGATACAATAGAATATCAGTTATCTAAACATGTTGGGACAGAGAAATGATAAGACTACTGAAATGTTCATAACTGAACACAATAAAGCATGTAATGTATTATAAAAACAACAATGAAGGGGTGTGGTTAAGCAATTCTTCATTTCTATATTATGTGCTACTATTAAATTTTGAGTGTTTGGTTAACTGATAATTGAAGTTCGGACACTGAAACTTACTGTAACTTGTACTCTCTTTCGGCAAGGAAACTCATAAATGCATGAATAAAAAAATGTAGACAGACATGTGAACAGATCATTGGTTGGAGACATCACGTGAAGAAAGCTTTTTAAATCAGAAGTTTGAGGTGTGGAAGAATTGTGCCGGAGGAGTTTGTAGCAACAACAGTTTTCTTTACAAGTATTATTTGTGTTTGTTAGCAACATATGCACACACACACACACACACACACATACACACTCACACACACATACACACACACATACACTCACACACACACATACACACACATCATACACACACACATACACACACACACACACACTCACACACACACACACACACACACACACACACACACACACACTCACACTCAGATGTGTTGCCATACACTCTGTCTGCAACTGCCCTAGTCTGTTCACACATGAACCCTGATTATAGCAACTGTATGTGTTTGTTCTCACACACACTAGTCAGCAATACCTGGTAGTACAGTGCTACTCTTCATACCCATAGCCAGGGAGGGTTCGAAGGGTTTGGTTGAACCCCCCTTTAGAATGACCACAAGTAAATATTTTAGCCACACCCTGCATATAACTTCTGGGTAAGCGTGCCATTTGATATTAATAGCACAAGCAATGGAATTTATTCGAAGGGGAGCCGTCGGGAAGTACCTGAGAAAAAAGCAGACAGTGAGTGCACTATATAGTGTAGCTACACTGCATTCATGATTTAAAACAAGCTGGCCTACTATTAGTGAGTGATAGCACGGGTAACCTTTGCTATTGGGGATTAGTAGCGCTCTTAATGCTATTGAAATAGCACTCCGCTTGCCTCGTGTTATTTTAATTGCGTTGTTCGTGCTATTAATCCCGAATAGCACGGTTACTTTTCCTGTGCTATCACATGCTAATAGTAGGCCAGCTTACTTCAGGATAAACTTTCTCTTGAACTTTGCTTTTAACTGATGGCTCCTCCTAATCTGTTGAAAAAATTCGGTCTAATACGGGTAGAAGTTCTGCGCTAAAGAATGACGTCTCCAATTAGAAACTACAACTGTACATTTCCAAGGCTAGAGCTGCATACTTGCGCACTTACCCTTACTATTTCACTTAAGCTACCGTGGCATTTCACTTTGTCCCATGCTATTTCACCAATACATTTTTAACGAGCAGTTACACGCAAGTTAAATAACTTGTAGTATATACGTAAAAGGTGTATTAATGTTGCAATGTTCATATACAGCTCACCGTAGTGGTTAGAAGCCTGGTTACTCGAGAATAATACCGCTTTTCTCTCTAATATCAACAGTGTTTAATAAACTTCGAGAAAAAAAAGTGGGTGTGGCTTTTTGTGTCTTTAAAATCCGAACCCCAATGCGAACTTCTGGCTACGGGCCTGCTCTTTCACACACACTAGCCAGCAATACCTAGCAGTATGTGTTATCAAGTTCTGACCTGTCATAAAAAAACTTTCTCACTACCCCTGGCTTTGTCACTAGTGCTCTAGCCCTTCACATTTTACCTTCATGCTGTTGAGCAGTACTGCTTACCATAGTCTCGTACTCAATGGACCACCAATTATGTGCCATCAGAACACCTTTTCGATGTTGACTAGAAGCACCTCCCCCTCCGGAGAGGAGCCATAATTGAAAAGGCTTTGTCATCACAATTATCAAGTTCTGACCCTTCATATGACTATAAAAAACCTGAACCTTCTCACTTAAAGGGGTCAAAATTCAATCTAGTTGTACATGTGTGCATGTATGTATGTACGTACGTACATTGTATATATGTATGTATGTATGTATAGTATGTATGTATGTATGTATGTATGTATGTATGTATGTACATATGTATGTATGTATGTATGTATGTATGTGTTGGAATGTTTTGGCTGTAGCAGACAGACACTAGCCGGCATGCCATGTGCACTTTAATTCTTGTGAATACATGATATATCAATACTAGCAATTTTTCCCACTAAGTTCTATATCAGATACTTCCTATCGCCATTTTTCCTTTCTTTGCTCTTACATCTTCATAGTAGCTCCCCACACAATGGTATAATTATAGCATATGTGTTACAGTGCTTGACCTATCTTGTCTTTCAGTGTTGACCTATCTTGTGTTCAGTGTTGACCCTATCTTGTGTTTCAGTGTGTGGACGCTTGTCTTGTCCTTCTTACTTGTGTTTCAGCTTCTCCAGTAGTTCTCATTCATTTGACACAATTATACCTGTACCCCCAGGCTCACATGAATGGTGTTATATTTCCCATGGTGTGAGTATGTGTGTGTATGTATGTATGTGTGAGTGGCACATGTTTGTGCAGAGAATACGTTTTATTAGATATAATTTGTTGGTATGAGTCCACAATTTGTTGTGGCTTTTGTGACATGTTCAAATTCTCTTAAAATAACTCATCTATGATTTCATCCTGGCAGGAATGATTTCCCTGGGAAGAAGTGGGGGAGGGAGAGAAGAGGTTGATTGGAAGGACTAGGTCAGCCACACCTTCATATTAAAAAATTTGGAATGTTTTTTACTGGGTTGTAGTTACTATTAATATATATAGTATAGTGTACTGTCTATAGTAGTGTACTGTCTATAGTAGTGTACTGTCTATAGTAGTGTACTGTCTATAGTAGTGTACTGTCTATAGTAGTCTATAGTAGTTTATTGTTTGAATCGAATACTCTGATGTCACTTTGAAGCCTGAAGAAGTGTCAGACCATGCAGTAGAATGGGATAAGCTATCAACATGAAAATCTCATACTCAAGATTGATAAATTCATATGACATCCCATACCCACAGCTAAGTTAAAGTGCACTAGTTATGAAATATACCTTAGTACTCATCTGATTGGTAGGAGCTTTTATATTTCATTCCTTAATTATTGTTGTTGTTGTTGTTGTTTATTGTTATTATTATTTTTATTATTCGCACGAGCGAGTGGAGCGAGTGAGACACTATCAGGGGTCAATTGAAAATCAGGGATATTTGTTTGTTTATATATGTGTGTATACGTACGTATGTCATTTTGTACTTTGACCCTCGCATTTTTGTGTTTGCTTCGTGGTCTACCCCTTCCCATACCTCCATTTAATAGTACGGCACGTAAGTTACCCATTCAAAAATGTATGGGAAAAATTGCAGTTCAATTGAAACCGCACGGGGAAAGTGAAATAGCGCGTAACTAATTGAAATACCTCGGTAACTAAGTGGAAACTAAGTGAAATACCTCAGTAGCTAAGTGAAATAGTACGGGTAAGTGCGCACACGTAGAGCGTTAACCTTGGAAACATACAGTTCGTACAGTTCGAGTAGTTGCTAGTTGGGGACAATGTCCTTCTTTACCACAGAACCTCTATCCGTATTAGACAGAATGTTTTACAACAGATTAGGAGGAGTCGTACGTTGAAAAGAAAGTTCCAGCGGAAGCTAATCCTGAAATAAGGACATAGTGAGTGAACGATACAGTGTAGCTACAATTGCAAAAGACTATTTTAAAAGCTGGCCTACTATTAGTGAGTGATAGCACGGGTAACCTGTGCTATTAGGGGTCAGTAGCACTCGCAAAGCAATTGAAACAACACTCGGCTTCGCCTCGTGCTATTTCAATTGCGTTACTCGTGCTATTAATTCTTAATAGCACGGTTACCCGTGCTATTACTCGTACAAACAGAATTTTTCGGTTTAGCGATCCCATATCTTTCAAGGAAATTTAATTGTTTACCCTTTTGTATTTTGTTGTTTTTAAATGCCACAAATGCACTTAGGTGTGCAGTAATTCTTTAGAACTTCTTGTTATTTTTCAAGTTGCAAAATGTTACGGCGAAAGGTTACTACGTCATTGAGACCCTTTACCAGATGTAATTTCTAAAACTTTGCTGTTATAGTAGCTGTGCTAGTGCTTGTCATCAAACACTACTGAACTCAGAGTCAGAATGGAGACTCCAGAAAATACCAGTACTCGGGACATTGAAGTAAGAAAGTAGTGTATTTGTTAGCTTATAAGTATGGTCACAATGGCTATGTATATTTACTTTCAGAAATGGACTGATAAATTCTTTTACGTTTTGTTTGTGCAAAGGCTCGCTCGCCATTTGTGCTCAAGCACATCATGTTTCAGATTACCACAGAACCGCCGTAACTCGATCCCAAATTACTCTCCACCCCAATGGGTGGGTGTGACTGAATTAGCTATGGGTGTAGTCAAATGATGTTTCTTTGGTTATGGAATGAAGTATAGCTCTCTCAGACTAGATTAATTTGAGCTGTACGATACACTCAGGCGGAGTATACAAGCAATGCAGTTCGTTTAGTTGGAAGTAGCCTGAAGTCATACTCAAACTTCAGCACCCAGCCAAATCCATGGACCTTGATCTCTTCCAACTATACCATATAATTACTCCCAGACAATCAGGAAGTTTGTTGTATTCTTAACCTGTTCTCTCTGTGAACTGGAATTTTCATTATTCCGTCGCTATAGCGCCCAATTGCCTGCTCCAGAGTCAATGTGGGGTTGGGATGCGGGGAGAATTAGATAATGGGCAGCGGAAGTTATATCAAGAGTTCAGGTCACAGGGATTTTATGCTGACTAATGCTGGCACACTAGACACACCCACTAATGCCGTGTCACTATACAAGCTGAACACACCCACTCTTGAGTTGTTTTAACCTTCACATGGAGAACCTGAGATCTGTTCTGTTAGACTAACTATGAAACATTAGATGTACTGAGGACTATTTTTAATGTGTTTAATAATCAGATTTAGTCTTGTAATTTGTAAGTTAATATTTAGATTGCATTTTTGTGGCTATTTATAGCTCAATGTATGTACGTGTTTGTGTAGCCGTCTAGTCAGACCTTCCCATTGTGAGTATTCTGCAGGATTCCTGGTATTTATTCTCATCTACTGTTTGTATTTTGAACTTCACTTAAATTACAATTCCTGTATATGCCTAAATAGAATGAGGTTTGTCCCTCCATATCAGATTCAGTAAACTCGAAATGTGTGTGTGGCTATCATAGTGTATGTTGTAGAGCACATGTGCCAACTTTGTAGAGAAAAAATACACTTACAGTTTTTAAGATGGGTATCTATAGTAGAAATTTTTTTTTTTTAATTCGTATTTTTTTACCTGCTATTTTAAACCATTGTCAGTATCCTAGCAATGTTGTGAACCAGACACTATGTGCCATTTCCCCACCTGAATTTAAGAAGTGAACACACAAGCATTGTAGTGTTGATAGGTAGGTATCAGTATAACAGGTAATTTTATATTTTATAATACATGGTCTAAATGGGCATTAAAAACAGCAACAAGAAACAGCTGCTAATATGTTAACATTTCCGTGCAAGTCACAGGATATAATAAACAGTAAGTGCCATCCAGTTATCTTGGTTTATATTGTGTTTATATATCACCACTGAGGGTTCAACCTCAGTTGACCCCTGAAGGGAACTTTGGCATGAAGTCAAAACATCAGGTTAAGTTTATTATCATAATATTGGCTGTTAATTAGAACGAGAAAAAATTGCTATTATTTTGTACTTTAATACTACTTCATTTAAAGTGCAAAATTTGATGTGAAAATGTTACATTTCGCATTAGATTATAAAGTTACTAGCTTGCTACTATTTAAACGTACATGAATGATTAAATAACTTGGAATTATAATGAAAAAATACATTTAAGTAAGTTTATTTAAAAATACAATAATAGTGATAATTCTGAGCACATTGGGCCGACTGATGCTTTAATACATCATAAACAACTCACTATTCACTAAAATAAACATACTTCATCTCACTAAGGAAGATGAGTCGGGACCTAGACCCAACATGGTAGTACATGTGCAAGTATAATCTCTTTGAAACTGCTGCGCACCTTTACTGAGGTAGCTAGATCTGAAGTTACAGGCACTCTTCAGTCTAGATGCTTAGTTCTTGGTCCCTAAAGCCCTTCGACCAAGGCAAGACCACACGCTTATTTGTTTTAGGTATTTATAATCTAAAAGGATGCTGTAGTAAGAGGGTCTATCAACACGTTTTATGAAATGGATATATTTAGTTCTGGTATTTAGAATAAATTAGCTGTAATTGAAGGAGCCACCAGCCAATTAATTTTTCTAAGAACTTGGGGGGTGGCTTATTGACTGTACCCAGGACCGAACATCTTTTTTGTGAAGTATATCGTATGGTTTGGTATGAATGTGTCACAAACTGTGGGCAAGTTCATTATAATACATTAGATACATGCTTCCTTTATCTTAATTGGGCGAGCGAAGCGAGACTCTCACTATCGGGTCTCAATTCTGGATTTGGTATATAATATATATATATATATAATACATATATATATATTTATGGCAAAGTTCAAAGAGGTCAATGCGTGTCCACCCCCGGAGGCTACTTAAAAATGTAAACATTAGCACGGGCGCAGGAAAGTCAGGAGAAAAGACTTTAAAATTATGCTAGGAAAAGAAAAAAACGGCAAAGAGCTACGGAGACAGAATGGGAGAGATGTTCACTGTTAGGTCTTCCAGCGTTAGCCGAGTTCATTTATTAGTTTAGCAGGTGGCAAGTTTACTTGTAAATGCGCTGTTCATCATAGCTATACCCCTTACGTAACAGATTTGTTCTTACTTGAAAATCCAAAGTCCAATAGTGAAGTCACTAAGAGAATACAACGTAATGCTATATATACTAGAGCTTTGGTACAATAGAGCATTTTGAACGGAATGTACTTTGGAAAGGCGACTAACTTAAACGAAAACTGTTAGTTTATCGATTGTTAGTTTATTGATCTTTACCCAAATCATCCTTGGAAATTTGGTTGCTTACCCCTTGATTTATCCAATAGTCAGGTCACGAAGAGAACACAACGCATGTCTTGTGCTGGTATATCCAGTGAACAAGTATGTATAAAAGTGTTACATGTCGAAGAATAGCAATAAAACTAAACAAAAACCAGCTCGCTCGCCATCTGTGCTGAAGCACATCACTAGCTAGTGTTATTTGGTAGTAGAAATAGCTATTTTTTAATAAGCATCTGTATGTTTTTTCCCCTTTTATATCATTAATAGTGTAAATACATATAGCAAAATATTTATCTATTCTTTTTAGTAGTAATAGTATACCTAATCGGCCAGATTTAATTGGTTAGAAAATCATTATTTCATCAGTATTATAATCAGCAAATGCCATATCACACTCCAACGTACTGATGTTTTAGTGTGACGGCGATGTAACTCAAAGAAAAAAGAGAAATGAAGAAGTGCAGACTGTTGCAGAGAAGCAAGAGCTGGCATCGAAGGAAGGAATCACGCCAGAGGAGGAACCAAAAAAGAAAATGGAAGATACGACACTTGAAGAGGGAGCTGGCGGTTGGCTTGGCTGCGAGGAACTGGAACGTGTGTTAAAGGCAAATCAGTGCAAACCGTGCAAGGTCAGTCTAGGACTGAGTGTGACTGACTCTCTCTCCACCAGGACAAAGATCAAGCATTTAGTGCAACTGCTGTCTAGTGAGTTTACTAACCTGACTGCAAATTGTGCAAGTCAGAATCATAAAGTATTTGTATTGATAGCTTCTGCTTTTAGTGTACCTGTACCGTACATTACATAATGATTGTCAGTGCGCTGTTACCATCTGCTGGACAGAAGTGTTACATGTCCTGGAAATGCTGACACACATACTGCTGACTACCATCTGCCTTGAAAGAATTACCTGGAACCCGCAATAATGTAGTAAAAATACTTTCAGCAAATGGTCCTGGGTTTACACGGTGCCAGCTAGCACTCTGGCTGAAGAAGACATATCACTTAGTGTACTTTAAAGATTTAATCCAAACACTCCCTTTACTGTGCCAGTCAGTTTGATTGCATAAAAGGCAAGTACGATACCTCATAGTTGCATCTATTTGTTTAGACTATACAGTCAATTTGACGGGAATGATTCCCTGAGAGTTCTTGTGCTACAAACTTTGCCAGAAATGCCATCTAGATATTAACATGGATCAGTCACGACAAGCATTGCATTTTGTATTTACAGTTAATATATAGTGTTAGTTAAGCATTAACATCTGGTAGTAAACTTTCAAGGCCTCATGAGTCAGAGACATTTAATGTGTACTCACAAAGAAAAAAAATGGTTTGTAATGAGGGCACACTGCAGTATTGCCAGAAGCTGGTAAAGGTGTTTCTTTTCAAATCAGCTATGAACACTAATATGCAATAATAGTCACACCTTACCTCATTTTTTTCCAGAAATCAGTCCATGTAAGGAATTTCTACTTACATCAGTTTTGGCTAGCAAAGTAGGATCATCAGTAATATTTGATGCATTGGGTAAAGAATTTTGGGCAGAGAAAAATATTTATTCACAGGTCTTCATGACTTTCAATACATTTATTCCATAAGTTTTGACATTATTTGGAAGTTGTGTTTATTTAATTGAAACACTTTTATTCAGTGCTGTTATTCAAACGATTGAGTTGCATCATATTAATTTCGAATTATTTACTGTAATGTTTTTTTGTAATGTATTTTGTAATGTTTTTTTTTTTGTAATGTTATAAGCGGCATTCTGCACGACTACTTTCAGATCAGAGTGTTCGTAGGACTTGAGCGATGTCGTTAATTCTATCATATCATTGTGTTGCAGGTGTATTGTCCCCCCAGGCAGGAGGTGCAGGAGTGGGCGTGTGCCTGGTGGGCCTCCATTGCTGTGGCTCACTGGCCAACACTATTATAAAAATATTCTCTGAAAAACTGCATACAGAAATTCGGGTGAGATGGCCAACTTTTATAGAACTGTGTGCCCGTGCTACTATTTGAAAGGCAACTCACCATGAGCATAAGTAACAATTCTTTAATTAGTCTCTGGTGGGGTGGGGGTGGGGGGGAATGCTTACCCCTTAGTAGAGCCCTCGCTGCTGTCAATTAAGAATTATAAGTTAGAGCTGAAACATCTAGCATAGGCTTTAAGAAAGTGTTACATGTAATTATAATTTGTTGTTGTTGTTGTTGTTGTTGTGTTTTGTCTTATTAAACATAAACTGCATCTTCAGTACTTTTTAAATAAAATGTACTACCAGTCTTCGGCATTCGACATTTCAATAGTTCCCATGGAAGTTATATTCTAATTGCAGTAGGTAGGTTAGAGTAAGAAGGTTCATATTAAGTGCATTTGTATTATCTGTGTATGTATGTGTGTGTGTGCGTGCGCGCGCCATACCTCAATAGTTTCGTCTTTTTATTTCCTCGTTCCAGTGTTTGATGTTGCTAGGTTGTTGCTACCACAAGATTGGAGATGCTGAGTGGATGCCAATGAGTCAAGTCCTTCAGGAGGTCAGTTCAAGACAACTGGACGTAGGAGCCAGTAAAGAGACTGGCACGTGTTGTCTTCTGACTACATATGGTCTGCGATTGGCGGCACAGGAAACCAAGGACAGGTAAGGAGGTGTGAAAGTAAACTGGAAAAGGACACTTTGTCTAAACTTTAGGCTTGTGTTGGTGTTCTGTTGTTTCTGTTTGATTCTTGAGCACATTGGGAAAGGGTGGTTAACTTAGTGGCAAATAATTTAGGTAGAGTGTGCCTAATAATAATTTATTAATTATACGGTACCAATACACTTGCCCACCCGTAAACCCGCACATTTAATTCACTTTAATTTGGCAAGCAAGTGAGATGCTATTGAGGGTGATTATATTATATAATCTGTCTGGTGCCACAGCAGTAAGTAGGTGAGATGGTATTGAGGGTGATTATATTATATGATCTGTCTGGTGCCACAGCAGTAAGTAGGTCTATTCTATTACTTTAGAGTGTCGGCCAACAACGAGCTGCAGTGAGGGGTTAGCATTGCAATCTCTGTAACAGACCGAGTTAGCACTTAAATAAAAATGTAAACCATCCAATAGTGTCGTTGTTTTCTATCGTTGGATTAGTTATCATATAGAGCAGTAATTAGTAGCACTAGGTTAGCCGAGTGTAAGAATTAGTTTAAATTCTTGGTGAGTGGGAGAAATAAATTTAGCACTCCTTGCGTGAAGTTCAGAGTGCATCCACTAAACCTCTATTGTACAGTTGTGGATAGACAAGTAGTGCTGTAATCAACTGACTCACTGCATTGTGCAGTTAGAGCACATCCTAGACTGGTTACAGATGTTTGAAAATTGTTGATGTTTAGGCTTCCATTATTTTATAAATATCCATTGAAAAGATCCATTGATAAAGTTTTGGTTTCATATGTCCTAAACTAATTTATTTCGTCACAGCTGGAGGTATAATTGTCTATATTATGCAGGAAATGTGATTTAATGACAGCAGTTTGAGAGCTAATCACTTGCAGTTCTGTTTGTGTAGCTCTAGAGAATATCTTCACATTTAGAACTAGCTCAGAAATTATTAAATTTACTTTGGTCTTTTAGTTTCTAGAGTTGCACTAAAAATTAGCTTTCCAGCTGCTGTTGTTGTCCTAAATTGTTTTCCTGATAGCTACATATAAATATGTATATTTCCTGTGGTCTAAAAGAGTTATTTTTTCAAATCCAACAAGGAATGCATGGGCGGATATCCCCAGCACCCGTACTTGTGAGGCAGTGTCTCTAAGCTATGTGTCAACATTGCTATGCATCTTCAACATTAAAAGGGAATGAAACCATACCACCATACAGTATTATAATTTCATGGAACCTTTGGGAGCTTCAAATAGTCTTGAAATGTTACATTTCTAAGGTCATGCATGTGTGTCACATTGTATTACTTCAAAGGTCATACATGTGTGGTCACATTGTATTACTTCAAAGGTCATACATGTGTGGTCACATTGTATTAGTTCGTGTGCTAGAGCAAAGGTAGAGTTGTTGTTTTGAGCTTGCAGCCATCATATTCCAGAGTGTGGGGAGAGAAGGCTGTGTAGAGCTGCTAAACATCAGCTGAGTGAGTCTACCTGTGCTGTAAGAAAATACTCTTTTTCTTGTAGCTAGATAACTGACTGAGTGCAAAAAGGAGATTGGGTATATAATAGTCACACGTGCACACACACATGCACGTGGTTCCCCCCATGCACACACACATGCACACACCCATGCACACACACACATGCACAACATCACTACACATTTGATTGAATTATTATAGTGTGTTTAGTTGCTTGTTTGTACAATTGTTTGTTTGTTTGCTTCTATAAAGTATCTGATTGCTAAGTGCTTGTAGAAACTTAATACATTTTATTGTGTAAGTTTGGTATGGACAGAATCTAGCTATAGTAGCACTGAGGGTGCACACCTGGTGATCATATTAGCATAGTAATAACATGAAGGAAAGATGGCACAGGATATATTTGTTGGTAGAAAGAAATGAATTCACACTGAAGACTGTTAAATGAAAATGAAATCAGCCTTCCTTAACCTAAGACATCTGGCACCTGCTTGCCATCTTGACGTAAGTGTTTTTTTCCATATTGGTTTCCAGGTGGCAGGTTCAGAGTGCAGCATCACATGAGCGTCATGAGAGATGTGTGGCACACAGGGGGATGTTGCAAGCTGTGCTGCACGAAGCAGCAGGCAACACTTCACCACACAATGAGGAAGAAAGTAGCAGAGAAGGAAGCTGTGGACATGGCATTGAAGTGATGGTTCCTTCTCGCATCAGAGGATTAAAGAGTGACTGCTTGGAGAACTATGCTAAAGCAGCTGCACTCTCCATGCAAGGTGAGATACCAACCTGATGTTGTGGTAGTTCCCTAAATGTCCTCTGTCAAGCTATAGTGGAATACTGGACATGACATGACACGACATGTAGGAATTGGCACTAGTATGTGCGTGTGTTTGCTCGTGAGTGTGTGTGTATGTGTGTGTGTGTGTATATGTGAGTACATGTGTGTGTGTGTGTGTGTCTGTGAGTGTGTACGTTTGTGAGCCTGTGAGACAATGGTATCGAAGGAGAAGATAGGTTGTGAGAGTCTGTTCATGTGTCAGTCTGTCAGTGAGTTTGTTTGTTTGTCTGGCAGTCAGTAACAGTATGTTTGTCTATCTGCTATAGTGTGTGGGTCCAGTGCTTACTGAGAGCACAATACACGCACAATTCATTTAGGATGGTAGAAATCACCAAATTCAACAATTTTAAATAATGGGTGTGACAGTAGGCGTGGCTAGTCTAAATAAGTAAAGGTTATGCCAACTTCATTTACAAAGCTAGAAATTTTGGTCATGACGCACATTTATGTATGCACACACACACATACAGACAATTAATAGCATGTGCATGCGCTTAAAATGTGCATTTACCTACAAAGAATTTTACGCTGGCACAGGAGCTTTCATGATTCTTTGACATTCCTTTTAGCTTGTGAAGAACTTGTTCTCCATTGTGTTGGGTGGTTTCTCTGTGGACATCCAAAACAGTTGCTCTTCACTTTGACTCTTGTGTGGAGTATATACACATGACTCCATTGTTGACTTAATCTTTTGGAGATGCCAGATACAGAAGTTTGTTGTGTTTCTTTCCGACTGGAGCATTCATCAAAGCACTACAAAGGCTGTAAACTCACCCTCGTCTGGCCGTTCAGATTTATGTATTTAGGTATTCTTACTACTCCTCTCATCTCCAGACTTATGAAACCTTCAAGATTCTCTGAGCAATGACTCACATTGTAGGAACTGCACTGAATTGTCCTGAACTCACCTTGCATACATGACAATCATATATTACATTAAGCACTTTCCTACCATAGTATTGTTTTTGCTGGGACTTCAGCTCTGTGTGTGTGTGTGTGTGTGTGTGTGTGTGTGTGTGTGTGTGTGTGTGTGTCTGTGTGTGTGTGTGTGTGTGTGTGTGTGTGTGTGTGTAAGTAATTCCAGCTATTTGTCATTTGCAGTTGTTGTTTTTTTAATACACAGGTGTGGCTACTGTCATATGTAATTTTTCTCCATAAGTTGTGGTTTTTAGAATATACAATGAATATCATTAACATTAAAATACATTACAGTACTAGTATGTGGTAACGGAGAATATAAAAGGTGAGATTGTTAGGTGTTATGTGTTCATAGATGCCAGCATTTATGGACGTCTGATGGACTACCATGCGGCCCATCGCCAGTATCTCAGTTACATCCAGCCTTTTACTGTAAGAGTATTACATATCTCTATATATTATAGCGTTTTTGGGTTTCTCATATATATATTATATACATACATTCTGTGATATATAGTACATGCACATAACTGCATTACACTACTTGCTGAATTGTGCTAACCTCACATATCTAGCATTGTAGTACTGGGAGACTAGGTTTTTTTTTCAATTTTATCTCACAGATTATGTAAGAAATGATTTATTTATAATTAAATTTGAATAATCAAACATTCCCTAAGTATTGATGGGAAGCCATCATTGTTGTGCTTCCAGACTAAGTAAGCATTCCTTCAGCTGTATGGTCATCTTTTAAAGGTCTTTGATCAGTCATGGCCTTAAGTCTAACAAATCAATTCCTTCACTACTTTCGGTCAGTACAGATTTACACTATCCTTGGGCCATCAGCCTGGGCTGTAAATACCACATCCACCTCATTACACATTAGATATTTTTCCTTGAGCATTTCTGCATTGTGCGAGCGTTCCCTTTTTGAATGCTGATATTGAATGCTCCAAAGTGCCCATGTGCAGTTCTAGACTACTGAATTTTTTTTTTAAGTATGACAGAGTTACCTCTAATGATGCTTTTTTATGGCTGTAAGGAAGAGAAATGGTGAAAAGTACGAACCTGGTAGCTCATCTTCTCTAGCAAGAAGCTTGGATAGGCAAATACATGATAGGAAAAGACTGTTCAGGACTCAACCTGAACAATAAACAATTACTCTTCAACTTGAACTGTCACCAATAACACCTAATACGCACACACGAATATACCATTACATAGCCTTTCACATAATGATATTCATATGTCTTACCCACAGGTTCTGTCTCACTGTGCGTACTTATTTATTCCTTGTAATCATAAGTTTAAAAGTGTGATATATGACCCTAACCTGTTATTGCAATAGGAGTACTCGCTTTTGGCGATATTGGCAAGGCTGCAATTGTTAGCGCGACAGCGGCTGCGCCATATCTATAGCTAGAGTCAGGGGGAGTATAACTCCATACCTCTCTTCACAGAGACAAACCGGTCGAAGACAGCATCACCGACAAAACTCCCGCATTTCACGTGGGAGTACAGCCAAGCGGGGGCACTGAGTTTGTTGACACGGCTCTTGTTCTTGCCAAGGCAGTCCAGAGTGCTTCTCGATTCAGGATCAGGAGCCTCCTTCATAACAGAGAATCTCGTCTCCCACTTACACCTTCAGAGATTTCCTGCCAGAAACACCTTCTCGGGAGCAGATGGTGACTTCATCTGCACTCAGAAAGTCAAAGTCGAACTATCGCCAGTCAATGACGAATCTACTAGCATCAACACCGAATGCTACGTAGTTTCGAAAATTCCGATGTCAACCATACCCAGCAATCACAGTCAGATTGTTGGGGACCCAGTGGTCAAAGATCTAACTCTAGCCGACCCTGACCTAGGAGGACCAATAGACATTATCCTGGGTAACAAAGGACGAAGACAATGTGTCCTAAGTCGAACACAAACCTTTGGAGCTGGGTCGAAGACAATGTGTCCTAAGCCAATCTGTCGAACACAAACCTTTGGAGCTGGGTCTGACCAAGACAATCTTTGGTTGGACGGTGCCGGGTCCACTATTCAATGAAGAGAAGCCGCCAGTCTTCTTAGTTCAAACTCATGACGAGGAGTTTGACAACGCCATTTGAACTCTGTGGGAAATCGACCAAGTCCCAGAAACTTCTAAATTGTCATCCGAAGAAGAGCAAGCAGTACAACTCTTTAAGGATTCGCACCAAGTAGCCCATGATGGACGCTTCATCGTGAAGCTGCCTAAAAAGAGGAATGCCCCTCTGCTTGGAGTTCACGTCAACAAGCCATCAAACGATTTATAGCTAATGAGAAAATCGTTACAAAAAAAAAAGGAAAGCTGCCAAAATTCCTAGAAGTCCTTCACGAATACCAGACATGCCGAGAAAGTGCCAGTCAACCAGCTAAAGGACGGACCTACCTACTATCTGCCGATTCAAGGCGGGATAGCTCCACAACAACAAAGTGTCGTGCTGTCTTTGATGCGTCAGCCAAAACCACCACCGGGTACTCTCTAAATGACACCCTTCTTACAGGTCCGAACCTATACCTCTGCTGGGAGATATACTAGTCAAATTAAGAAGCCACAAGATTGCCGTATCTGCCGACATATCAAAAATGTTCAGGGAGATATGGCTCCACCCAGAAGATCGTAATCTCCATCGCTTCTTTCTCAGAGACAAGATCGGGAAGCTGATGGAATTCAGAATGACTCGTCTCACATTTGGATTGTGCGCTTCTCCTTACATAGCCACTCAAGTGTTGAGACAGTTAGCAGACGACCATGAAGCCACACACCCTGATGCCGCCAAAGCTATTCATCACAACATTTACGTCGACTTCCTGTCTGGGGCAAACACTGTCGATGAAGTGAACCACATAAGAACTCAGCTGTCAGACCTGCTTAGACGTGCAGGAATGGTCGTGAGGAAGTGGAGGTCCAATTCCAACCAACTCAAAAGCAAAATTCCAGCTGACCTCAAAGAATCAGAAGATCTTGAACTCTTCCCGCCAGCCACAATGAAGAAAGCTCTGGGCATTCATTGGAATTCTGCGAAAGACACAATTCATATCTCGACGCCAGTATCTACAGGTCATAAAGTCATAACCTAGAAGGTGATAGCTTCAGTGACGGCTCAGGTGTTTGACATCTTGTGCCTGTTTGCACCCGCAATTATACCTGCCAAAATCTTAATGCAAACACTTTGGAAAAAGAAGCTCTCTTGGGCAAGCCTGTTTCAGACGACATCTCTACGAAATGGTCTACCTGGCTAGCACACCTCTCGAAAATCACGGAATATTCGATCAATCGTCAATACACCAACAATGCTAGTCAAGTATTGTTCAAGTCTCTTCACAGTTTTGCTGACTCCTCATCAGTCACATATGGAGCAGCCATATACCTGAGACAAGTTCACGACGACGGAACTACCTCAGTAGCATTAGTCACAGCAAAGGCTCGAGTTCTTCCCATCAAAGAAATAACAGGAGCTGAGCTAGTTGCAGCCCACCTCCTGTCGAAAAAGTTAATTCACATCGCCAACCTACTGGAGATCTCAATGTCTCAGATCTTTGCCTGGACTGATTCAGCCATTGTCCTTCACTGGCTGAACACTCCACCACACAGGCTTCAGATTTTCGTTGCTAACAGAATCGCCAACATCACGGAACGTCTTCCACAGTCAAACTGGAGACATGTTGGGACAAAAGAAAACCGCGCTGACCTTATCAGCCGAGGAATGTACGCCACAAACCTCGCAGAGTCTAAGCTTTGGTGGAATGGACCACCATGGCTAATTAAGCTACCAGGAGCATGGCCACCCATCCTCAAGGCCCTGCTGAAGAACCCGCCAGAAATCAAGACTTCCTGCCTCATCATCACGAATTCACTGCCGGATTTCGTCACTAAATTTTCATCATTTTTCATGTTATCTCGAGTCGTAGCCTGGATCATCAGATTCGTAAAAAAATTCAAAATCAGCCGATCATAATCACACTCTACTTCCAGCTCTGGCCGGGGAGGAAGTTGCGCAAGCCAAGTTAATGCTATTTAAACTGGCACAACAACACATAATCAAAGACATCAAAGCCAATGGACACCTACCAAGGAGTCACCAATTAGCGAAACTACAGCTAAAGATAGACAACAACGGAACAGTTATTGTCTTGTGTCGTGTCAACAACAGAACCCAAACAACTCATCTACCTGCCAATTAAAGATCAAATAACTCGACTACTCGTCTCCTCACAGCAAACATGACGCACGACACCAGCACCCGTCTTTTTCATCGTGGGGGTGGACTTTGCAGGTCCCCTCACAATGAAAACGGATAGGTTAAGAAAGACATCCTATCTCAAAGTGTACGTAGCCGTATTAATTTGTCTCACAACGAAGGCCGTGCACTTTGATCTATGCAAAGGGCTCTCCGCGGAAGAGTTCCTCTTAACATTGAAAAGATTCATCAATCGCCAAGGATCGCCCGCCCATATCTATAGTGATAATGGCACCAACTTTATCGGAGCAAAGCATGAAATTGAACAGCTGACTTCTTTCCTCAAGAACAAAGAAACACAAAGTACCATTTCTCACCTTAGTGCACTCCACGAGTTTCAATGGCACATCATCCCTCCTAGGGCGCCGCACTTCGGTGGCTTATGGGAAGCCGCAGTACGCAGGATGAAGCTGATTCTAAAGAAGCAAATGTTACCACACAAAATGACCTTCGATGAAATTTACACCATTCTAACGGAGGCTGAAGCAATTCTAAACTCCACTCCATTATCACCCGTCCATTCCGACGACGTTACAGAAGACCTGTGCATCACGCCCGGTCACATAATCATAGGGAGACCCCTCAAGGCACCTCTAACTAAGACACCAAGCCGAGTCAACATTTCCAGTCTACGCCGATGGAGACTAACGGAAAGAATTACCCAAGACCTATGGAACACCTGGATGAAGTCATATCTTCAAACCCTTCACCACCGAGCAAAATGGCAAAATGTCACTACCAACGTCAAGATCGGGGACATAGTCTACATCAAAGACGAATCCCTACCTTATAGAGCATGACCACTTGCACCATATCTATAGCTAGAGTCAGGGGGGAGTATAACTCTGGTCCTTCGAACATCCACTAGTTGAAGTTTCACTACTGAGGCCTCAACATTGACAGTTAAAGAATTTGAAGGTATTGCATGACATTAAAAGTGAAGAAAAAGGTGCTGTTTCGGAAAAAAATCGAATATATTATATACACTCGTCGAATATGGGATGACATTTCACACTCACACTTGTATTTTACTCACCTTCAGCTCATGAAAATACTCATGTGTGCTCCTGAAATATCTCCCCATATTATACGCTTACTCGTGCAGTAAGTATTATATATTATATATAACTTTAAGGTGAAGTTCTATTCTTTTTTTGTTATTTTTTTGTTAGGCTCTTCAGGTATGCATGCAAGGTGTACTAGAGGCAATAGTGTTAAAAGACCAGCAGCAGTATCTCTTAGAGAGAGAAACAGATGTACAGCTCATCCCAGTTTTCTCACCTCACATTTCTCCACGTAATATCGCAATCGTGGCCAGCAGCTCATCTTGACTAGACACCTCATATTGAGAGATGTAATGAACTACTTCTAGTGTGCTGTTTTTGAGCAGAGAAAGAGATGGTAAATTATTAGATGGTATTATGCAAGGATTTATGCAAGATTCATTCAATATGTTTTGTGATTTATTCAAGATTTTTTTTTAAGCTGGGAAGAAGAAAACTATTAATTGCAGTTGCAATAAGGGTGAGAGGTTGTAATTGGGGAATGGAAAACATCAGTAAGCAGAATTATCTCTTCTATATCCACCTACCATACTTTCCTGAATAGGCTATACTTTAACACACTTGGCAACACACTTTTAGTAGTTTGCCCACTAGTTTGTAATGAAGCTATAGACTTTTGTGCCTTTTTATAAAGTTGTATTTCTCTTTCAGGCTAATTAAGTTTTGCAGTAACCATCTTTATATAAGATGTGAATTTTAAAATATGAGAAATATGACTATGGTGAGGATGAAACTTTAGTACTAATGGTGTCAGATCAATTTTTGCAAGTCCAAAAATAGGTTAGATTACAAGTTTCTACTTAACTTGTTCACTTCAATTTCTTGGAAGAAAAAAATTAACATCTAATTTGTATCTTGCATTCCACAGCTGATAATGAGATATAATATTTTATAGTATTGCAAGTCTGTGGGTCAACATCTAGTGCTACATCAATTTACTCACGATCATGTTACACATGAAGTGGTAGATAATTGCTTACCACAGCAGAATTTGTTTTGTAATATTGTAGAGGCGTGTCATTGTCAAAAGGCTATTGAAAAAAAAAAAAAAAAAAAGCAAAAGGAAGCCCTTGTACATATACATATTTTATTGTTTGAGCCTATGATTTGTGGCTGAGTTTTCATATCTGAGAACTTCTGGTAACGTGACATGCTTCATTGGAATCTATTGGGACAACAATGGACTCTGGATTCCTGCATTTACAAGTGTTCAATGTAACTTCTATTTTTAATTATCATTCTTATTAGTATGTGCCCAATTCATTTCCGTGCACTGTTTTGCATGCAATGATATTATCTTCCTTCCTGCATCTATACATATAATGTATATGTAGCTCTTCTAAATTTGAGTGTACATCCACCAGGCTAGTGTTGTACTATTATAGCTATATATCAAACAGAATATTGTTACCAATTAATATAGGACTTGTCACACACAGGATGGGATAACTTTGCTGATTTGATACAGGTGATATAATATTAACTGAATGACAATGTGTTTGTAAATCTTTGGCGCAAGTTCTTCTTTACAAATATGTTAAAATCTGGGACAAGGAAGAGTTGAACAAGTGGACTGAAGAATATATTAGATGTGTGGGCAATGAAGATCGACACAAAGAACTCATTGGGGACACTGAATAAGCGATCATCTGTTTCATTCTTAGGATCAAGCACAATAAGAATACCAATGTTTATAAAAGTAGGAATCCAGACTATAATACTCTGTGTAAGAAGAAATCCAAACAATTTTCCAACTGGAAACTTTTTTTTATTCTTGGTTCCGTTAATATTTGCTGGCTCTTCTTTTCCATTTTGACTTTCATCTCTTTTGACATGGCCAAGTTGATGTTGTTTCTTCAGTTGTTTATAAACTATGCATGCAAGCCATGTGTTGGTCACCACTAGAATGGTTCCAGGTCCCAGGATACTCACCACCAAGATAAAATAGACATAGTTCAAGTTCCTGGTGACTGGTGTCTCTCCTATTAAGTACAATACACATGTGTTGATGGGCCTTGTAAACCGAATCTCTCCAAATCCAAACAATGGAGGAACTGAGATGGCTATACAAAATACAGCTACTCCTATGACTATGATCACTGTAGACTTCACAGTGACATACTTGGAATAATGCAGTGGAAATCTCACAAAAAGGAATCTGTCCAGAGAGAGCAACGCCACTAGAAATATGTTGAGGTTAAAAGTTATTATTGAGATCACTCCAATCTGACAGACTTTACATCTTGTAATGTCGTTGCTGCCAAAGATGAACTCTACTGACAAGGCCGATATTGTGCTCATCAGGAGATATGTTGAGCTGACTAGTAAGTGAGTTAGGACCAGTGATAGGAAGATGATGTGTGCTGGTTGTCTGTAGAGCTTGTTGCAAACAATAGTGATGCCAATATATAAATTAAGTACTGAGCTTAGTACGGTAAAGATGAAGAGAATAACTCCTGTGGCTATAGAGCTACCCACATCTTTGTCACTCCACCTGCCAGGGGTAGGGGCAGTGCTGTTGAGATTATCGTCAAAGCACGAGTAATACAAAACTGTGGCGCTGGAGTTGTTCATCGGGTATTTGCGGCGACCGGGAATCGAAATTAAAAAAGCCGTAGCTCCCAATTATAAATCGCCTGAATCTTACTGCGCATGAGCAATAAGCTTTCACGCATTCAACACCCAGGCGTGTTATCACGTGGACGCACGATTAATAACAACCTACTTTCAGTTCTTTGGCAATATTAAACTAGTGGTGTGCTTGAGCACAAATGGCGAGCGAGCCTTAAACTACACTATTGTTAAATTTGATTTTAACAACTAACACTCAAGCTACTAAAATAAAGTCGAGTTTTTAAATTACGTATGCGGTAAAGGGGTTTCAATGTCATAGTAACCGGCTCCCGCAACAGTTCAAATCACGTTATTTAAAAATTTCTTTGTTACCTTCGCGGATCGTCTAGTGGACAATGAATTTTCAAGTAAATACTATTGAGGGGCTTATAACAATTCAAAGCGGTAAACAATTCAGTTTCTAAGGTGATACGGTAATGATCGCTAAACCGGAGGATTCTGTTTAGTGAAGTTGGGCCGGGGTCGAACACGGAGCAAACACAAAAATACGCGAAGGTCAAAGTACAAAATGACATACGTAAGTCCAAACAAACATCCCCGATTTTCAATTGTGTTACCCCTGTAAGTGTCTCGCTCGCTACGCTGGCTCGCCAATTAAAAGAGGCATATCTAAACAGATAAATGCCCTCTATTTTATGTTGTTTTACTAGTGATGTGCTTGAGCACAAATGGCGAGCGAGCCTAAAGACTATACTATTTTTATATGAATGATTTTGACTTCTAACACTGAAGCTACTGAAAATAAGGTCCAGTTTTTAAATTTAGCATACAGGGTAAAGGGATTTCAGTGCCATAGTAACAACTCTCTGCAACTGCTTGAATTGAAGGAAAAAAACAACAACAAAACAATACACGTTATTTAAAAGTTTTCTTTGTGATATTCTTGGTTGTAACACACAAAGCTTTGACACAACTGGACATGCACCTACACAGACTTACATTCGCGGTAGTCTAGTGGACAATGTATTTTCAAGTAAATACTGTTGCGCACGGCTTATAACCATGACAAAGAGCGCATTGACTTACCACCGCCACTAAGGATTCTCAGAGCTAGTTAATTGAAAAATACTGGAACTGTGAACGCTTTACCTAACTTACGTAATTAGAAGCGCTGGCGAAAACAGAGGTCTCACGTACCCCATAAACAGATAAATAAATATAGCGAAATCTCGATTGCGTTACCCCTGATAGTGTCTCGCTCGCTTCGCTCGCTCGCCAATAAATAAATAAATATAGCGAAATCTCGATTGCGTTACCCCTGAGAGTGTCTCGCTCGCTTCGCTCGCTCGCCAATAAACATCCCCGATTTTCGATTGTGTTACCCCTGTAAGTGTCTCGCTAGCTCGCTGGCCAATAACTATCTTTCTGATTACATCAGAGAGAGTCATCTGAGAAAAGTTTTATACTATATATTTGCTGGTCAAATATTGCTGATGACAAATATAGTATGGCCAGTCCCCAACAATTTCCTGAATTGCTCAAGTTACATGTATGTTTCCTTCCTGTTCTCACCTCTTTTTAATGTTCACTTGGATGCCATTACCCCCAGACTTACAGTGCTTCCAGCTGAAAGAGAAAATCTTTTGAAAAACTATGATTTGATTAATTTTGCTCACAAAACTGTGCTTGTGCTTTTAACCTAATATAATCTAGTTAAATCCTACAGGTTGACCAGTGCAAGCAGTTGACCAGTGCAAGCAGTTGACCAGTGCAAGCAGCTAACGCACAGTCTGGTGGCAGTGTACCACAAAGTTTCATTACTGGTGTTAGCTGTTTCCCCACACTTGAGAATGTGTTGATGACAGAAACTTAGTATGTTGTGAACTTTGACCAGGTTATTTAAACACTGATCCAACTCTTTTTCTACTCGTTTTCACCTTTCACTGCTTTTCTCAACTTTTTCCACCGTCATTTACTTACATTATTCTTTCATTGTTTGCTTTCTGTTGTTATTGTTTTTGTTGTTGTTGTTATTGCTGATGGTAAAGAATTAACATAACAATTTTACCTATAGATACAGAGTAACAGACATTCCACAATTCTTCAATCCTACTATGTATTTATTTCAGACTTCACATGTGTTTATACAATCATCATAACTCAATAATAATAGCTACATAGAAATCAGTGATAAGTCATTATATTTCTTAGTCTTTCTAATTTAATGATTAAGTTCAGTTTAACTTTTTGAAAGGTAACCAAATAATTTACCTCTGAATGCAACTGTGAATCGCTAGATATTAGGTAACCCATGAGGAACTACTATACTGTACAAATTACTAGCATAATATTACTCTAAATTTCTCACATATAATTAACTGAAATTCATAATACTGCACACCCTATATTTATATATACATGGCTGAAAATAAAAAGATGATTGCCAGTTAAAGTGGGTCCTTTAGAAAAAAGAAGAAGATGATTTCCAGTTAAAGTGGGTCCTTTAGGTAGGGCCTAACATATACATTTAGTAGCTCCATTTAATTTCTTCATTTTCATTTTTGTAAAGTTACATATATCTGGAATCAGATATAACTGGAGAATAGGACTAAGAAATACCATGGATGAGTGTACTAAATAACATAAAATGAAAAACCAGTTGGGTGGATTAATTACTTCTTCTAGGCTCCCTTCATTCACACTACTACGAGCAATCATGATACCAATATTGACAACATTGGGAAACCAAACTACACCATTTAGTCCTAGAATACCTCCAAACAATTTCCAAACTGGAAATTTAAGTGTCTTCTTAAATTCTTCTGAACTGCTACTACCCTTGAGCTTGCCTAATATATATTTATCTTTGAGTTGCTTGTAGACAATGAATGTCAGCCAAACATTAGTGACAATTAAAACAACTCCTGGTCCAGCAATACAAATGGCAAGAGAAAATATTACGTAGTTGATATTTTCAGTAGTATTTGTTCTTTCTGCTAAGAAATAAGTGCAGGTACTAATTTGCCTTGTAAATCAAATCTCTCCAAACCCAAAGAGAGGAGGGAGAGAGATGGCAACACAGAATAATGAGATTTATTACCAGGATGAGTGTAGACTTTACTGTAACATACCTGGAATAGTGCAGTGGAAATCTTATGAACAGAAATCTATCGAGAGATAAAAAAGCTACTAGAAAAATGTTAGTATGCAATGCAAACACTGAGATCACTCCAATCTGACAGACCTGACATCTCGTGGCATCACTGCTACCAAATATAAACTCCCCTGATACAGCAGAGATGATACTTATTGGAAAAAATATAAAGCAGACCATTGCAGTATTGAAGACCAGTGCTAGAAAGATTATATGTGTTGGCTGTTGGTAGAGGTTGTTCCAAATAATAGTGACAGTAATAAAAATACAAAGTATGGTCCCAAGAATTCCCCAAATCATAAGTATTATTCCAGTTGCTAGAGAACTGCTGTAGCTGTAGGATGTCCATCTTTCTGTAGTGACCTCCGTAGTGCTCAAGTTGTCAAAACACGAATAAGAAATTAACGTGGTATTAAAGTCGTACAGTTCCGCCATCTCTACTTGCCAATATACAGCATAGCTATGTCCTTCTGAGGTGGTGTAGAAAGTAATTGATAGAACCATCAGCGGTGTAACTTCCGTTTAGCTAGAGTGTCGCGTGAGTGTTTACTCCGCCAGCACTCCGTTAGACATGGCTTCTTACATCACCGATCAAATATGAGATCCAACTGCTTTGATTTAGTGTATAGAACAAAAAAAAACAATTTTCAATCCCAACAGTAGTCATAACTTCGTCTTCCTCCTGAATAATACGTTGATTGCTTACGAGCTAGAATTATTGGCGAGCGAGCGTAGCGAGCGAGACACTTACAGGGGTAAAAATGAAAAAATCGGGGATGTTTATTGGCGAGCGAGCGTAGCGAGTGAGACACTTACAGGGGTAACACAATTGAAAATCGGGGATGTTTATTTGTATATATGTTTGGACGTACGTATGTCATTTTGTACTTTGACCCTCGCGTTTTTGTGTTAGTTATGTGGTCGACCCCGTCCCAAATGCACTAAACAGAATCCCGTGGTTTATCGATCAGTACCCGTATCACCCTAGAAATTGAATTGTTTACCGTTTTGAATTCTTTTGCGGGTGCAGTTAAAACTTGAAAACTTAAGGGACTTCCATTTCTATTCGAGTTAGTGGGGGTGGTAAGTCAATGCTCTCTTTGTCATGGTTATAAGCCGTGCGCAACAGTATTTACTTGAAAATACATTGTCCACTAGACTACTGCGAAGGTAAGTCTGTGTAAGTGCATTTCCAGTTGTGTCAAAGCATTGTGTGTTACAACCACTACTTAGCTAAAGAATATCACAAAGAAAACTTTTAAATAACGTGTATTGTTTTGTTGTTGTTTTTTTTTTTCCTTCAATTCAAGCAGTTGCAGAGAGTTGTTACTATGGCACTGAAATCCCTTTACCGTGTATGCGAAATTTAAAAACTGGACCTTATTCTCAGTAGCTTCAGTGTTAGAAGTAAAAATCATTCATATAAAAATAGTATAGTCTTTAGCGCGCTCGCCATTTGTGCTCAAGCACATCACTAGTTTATTGTATATGTTTGGACGTATGTATGTCATTTTGTACTTTGACCCTCGCGTTTTTGTGTTAGTTATGTGGTCGACCCCGTCCCAAATTGCACTAAACAGAATCCTCGGGTTTATCGATCAGTACCCGTATCACCCTAGAAATTGAATTGTTTACCGTTTTGAATTCTTTTGCGGGTGCAGTTAATACTTGAAAACTTAAGGGACTTCCATTTCTATTCGAGTTAGTGGCGGTGGTAAGTCAATGCGCTCTTTGTCATGGTTATAAGCCGTGCGCACAGTATTTACCTGAAAATACATTGTCCACTAGACTACTGCCAAGGTAAGTCTGTGTAGGTGCATGTCCAGCTGTGTCAAAGCATTGTGTGTTACAACCACTACTTAGCTAAAGAATATCACAAAGAAAACTTTTAAATAACGTGTATTGTTTTGTTGTTGTTGTTTTTCCTTCAATTCAAGCAGTTGCAGAGAGTTGTTACTATGGCACTGAAATCCCTTTACCCTGTATGCTAAATTTAAAAACTTGACCTTATTTTCAGTAGCTTCAGTGTTAGAAGTCAATAAAAATAGTATAGTCTTTAGGCTCGCTCGCCATTTGTGCTCAAGCACACCACTAGTTTATCTGTTTATGGGGTACGTGAGACCTCTGTTTTCGCCCGCGCTTCTAATTACGTAAGTTAGGTAAAGCGTTCACAGTTCCAGTATTTTTCAATTAACGAGCGCGGAGAATCCTGCTGCAGACGCAACTTTGTTTCAACCAAAAAGTTTACAGCTACTCTCTTCTTGAAACAATTGTGAAGTCTTTGTCAAGCTGCGCTTCTTTGCCACTGCTTTCGAAGTTTATTCAGGTAATTCTGTTAGTTTAGTCTGGGATCAGAGACTTTAGATTCTCTGATGCTAACTGAGAATGGAAAGGGTTACACTGTGCACTACAGTTAGATGTAATTTCTGTCCTATTTTTCTGTAAAAAGAGTCTGCTCGCTCGCCATGCATTTGCGCTATTCGAGCGCACCACTAGTTTATTTGTATATATGTTTGGACGTACGTATGTCATTTTGTACTTTGACCCTCGCGTTTTTGTGTTAGTTAGGTGGTCGACCCCGTCCCAAATTGCACTAAACAGAATCCTCTGGTTTATCGATCAGTACCCGTATCACCCTAGAAATTGAATTGTTTACCGTTTTGAATTCTTTTGCGGGTGCAGTTAAAACTTGAAAACTTAAGGGACTTCCATTTCTATTCGAGTTTGTGGCGGTGGTAAGTCAATGCGCTCTTTGTCATGGTTATAAGCCGTGCGCAACAGTATTTACTTGAAAATACATTGTCCACTAGGCTACCGCTAAGGTAAGTCTGTGTAGGTGCATGTCCAGTTGTGTCAAAACTTTGTGTGTTACAACCACTATTTAGCTAAAGAATATCACAAAGAAAACGTTTAAATAACGTGTATTGTTTTGTTGTTTTTTTCCCCTTCAATTCAAGCAGTTGCAGAGAGTTGTTACTATGGCACTGAAATCCCTTTACCTTGTATGCTAAATTTAAAAACTGGACCTTATTTTCAGTAGCTTCAGTGTTAGAAGTCAAGATCATTCATATAAAAATAGTATAGTCTTTAGGCTCGCTCGCCATTTGTGCTCAAGCACATCACTAGTTATATTGTCAATTTTTACAATAACATTAGCTATAGCTATTTCTCATTATTCAGCGAAGCGAGCGGAGCTGACTCTCTAATGAGTCCGCGATATATATATATATATTTTTTTTGTTATTTTTTTTTTGTTAGGTCTAGGAATTGTTTTTGTTCTTGCGTGGGCGTACGTGTGCACATTTTCTCCTAAGCGCTTGCGCGGGCCGGGTTCTTAGCAACATTTTGTTTTGTTTACCCGCCGTACGAAGTAGCGATGCCCAGTGAAACAAATTCTGCGAAAGAGAGACAAAACGTTAGAAACGCTCGGTCAAGAGCTTTGAGGGCGTTAGAAACTCCAGAAGAAAAATTAGTAAGGAGAGAGATAAGAAATGAAAAAGACAGGGTAAGGAGGAGGAGAGCTAAAACGAAACAGAAACAGGTAGCAAAGTAAAAAATCTTTCTTTTTGAAAAGCCATTAAATGCTCTTAGCCACATCAAGCATGCATGGAATAGCTGCAATTATTAAGTAAGTAGTGTCACGATATATTTCGGACGCTAATGTCACCATTTCAGTAAGCCTGTCTCAGCTTGTAGAAGAAGCCTCACGCGCATGCGCACTGAGGCTAGGGGTCTCTAATCATCCCCCCCCATCAAGACAGCATTTCCCCCCCTCAAACAGTAAGTAAGGGGTAGCACTTGCTGTTAGTACTTCTAGCTATCTGGTAACATGTAGCTCTTTCACATGTTTTAGATTCAGTTGTTAATGAATTACAACTGGCACATATAAAGGTATCATAATGGTAATAGAAGTTTTTCAATGTAGGAAGCTGAATGATATTGGAACACAATTAATAATAACAACAATGTTAAGATAACCTCCACATGGTGTAATTAGTAGGAATTAATGCATAACCACTAATGAAAATAGTGATTTCCCTGAGTAGTCACATCAAGTCCTAATTATCTGTTTGTGTAAACATGAAAATTTTAGTGAGAAAAAGCAAACATACCAACATGAAGTGAAGTTTAAAAAATTGGTGAGCATATAAACAAATAATAATATAGAAATGCCAGCATCAAATGTTAAGAAAAGAAAGCAAACAAATAAAATGAACTTTTTCTTCCTATTCATTCACGCAGCCCAAGTTGTGAGACCTTCCGTTGAGCATACTGCATCACAATCATGCTACATCCATTGGCCACGAAGCTACGCAAAGTACCTGGCCATATTCCTCGATACAGGCCCAGCACTCCACCTCTCTCACCGGCCACTATCTTGAGCCTGCGCCAGAGTGACAGCTTGGCCTCGTCACTATGCTGACCCTGTACCTGTGACTTCATGTATTCCAGAGGCCATACCACCCACCAAGCAAGTGTGGCAGCAACACCCGACATGAGGAATGGACCGATGAGGGGACGCTTGAACAAGTCCGCACAATGACGTCTGTAGGAGTCCACTAGAATGAAGTATGTACACATAAGTCCCATAGTACGCAGCCAAGTCACCGAGAATCCTGTGTATACATGCCGCAAATGCCACTGCTTTTGTACTTGACCCCTCACCTGTGCGTACATGTGTGCATATTGGAAAGTTGTGAGAGCACTGACTGACATAGTGTATGTGTGTGCATGCGAGTGTAATGCAACTAAATACATCCATCACAATGATACACTTCATCCTCCAGCAACTCAGAAATACACTCAACTAAAAACATATCTTTACTAGACTGTGGAAACAGCTCTTTAGAAAACTAGTACAGGATGATTGACTAACTCCACTGGCACATGGTGACAATAAGGAAAATGCAACAATAAAGAAGATGCAACAATCAAACTAACAAACAAAAAAGATACAGACAAACCATGAAACAAGGTTAGGGTTCCTCTAGGTCTGTGCAGCCCTTCATCTTGACTATGTGTCTTTTCTACTTCTCTTTTGAGTGTGTAATTCTTTCTGCTCCCACTTACGCTTCTACTCCACTAAGAGCTGGTAAACATATTCTGCAAAAATTACTTACTTGGCATCTTGTATTTAGTGTTGTGTTAGTTAAGTAAAACTAAAAAACCAAACTACCTTGGGATATTTTACTTTTGGTAATATATATATATAATAAATAATAAATAAAATAATAATAAGACAAAAAACAACAACAACCAAACAAACTAAACCCAAGCTGTAGAGAGCCTAAAAAAAAACTAAAACGAAATAGTTTTGAAAACAGTAAATCCCAGCCAATTCATCTTGAATCATGCAATTACTATTAAGAATTCACACAACTAATTCAGTTAATACTAAAACTAATTCTTTTACATGGCATTGAAGAAATAGTTAAAACTTACTAAAAGGGAGTATTAGGAAGTAAAAAAAAGGCTTCAAGTCTGTTTTTAAAATTAAATTTAGTATGAGTCTTGGAATCTCTATAATAAAACATCTTCTGGTTATATTACAAATTTGTATGTGGAATAAGTTAAGCAATTATTCATTGTGTCCCTACTAATTAAAAACAACAAAAACCAGGTGAGCACTAGACCTTCGTGCTGCTATCACATTTTTAGCCAAGAATGTAGACTCAATTACCACAGCTCTTGGTCTATAGCACTGTAGCATGTGAGTCCAGTGCACAGTGTGTGGAAAACACCACACACACATACTATACATCTTTCACAAAGTGATGGTAGTTAGCTAAGTTATTTCGAGTGTATAGGAGGACATTAGAGTCAATGAGAGTCCATTTAAAACTACAAATACAAGGCTTAGTCATGTGACCAACCACACCTCCTGAGATGCTTTAGGTGCTAGCATTATGCCATGAATAGACTGAGAGCTACCAAGGTGGAAAATACAGTTTGTTACCTGTGCATACTCATGTAGTTATGGTATCCACTTCACTGGGAGTTATACACTTGTGTATACTGTACTACTTAATTACAACACAATTCTATCTTGCCTTTATGTATTCCAGTGGAGTTTCTATAATAGCTCTGGCAGTGGATGCAGTCACACCCCCAACAAGGACTCTGACCTCCAACCCACCAGTTCCAGGAATAGCTGTGCTTAAATACGTCTTGTCCATTGCAGTATAGCATGCCTCAAATACTGGCAAATAAATACATAAATAGAATGAATGAATGAGTGAATGAATGAACGAATAAATGAACTTGAAAATTGATAATCACCTGCGAATTGAGTGGAGCGAAATATTCCAGATCCCATGAGAGGGGGCAGTGCTCCCCTGTAGAGACCCCTGATTCCCTGGCTCTTGAGGGTCTTGCTAAAAGTTCTGATCATGCTGGAGGACTCATAGCCACTCTGAGCTTGCATCTTCGTCTTGACTGTGTCCAGAGGATGGCCTACAGCCACACTAGTAGTGCCATATAGCACACCAACACCAAGGGCTGTAAACAAAATCATGAACAAACAACAGCAACACAAACAGTAACAACAGCTTGCAGGAAGAAAAAGAAAGAAGAAAACAAAAAGATGATTTGAATAATATAGAATAGCAAATTAAACTCGTCTGGCATATAGCTAGATGATATTATATATTTCATTCATGTAACAAATTTTGGCTGCTTTATGAGGTTACAAAAGCAGCAATATGTCTGAAAAGTTATCTTGGTGTTTTCTTCATATCACCAATACACATCAGTTAATGTTGTTGTGTTTGACTCAAATGGGTTACCCACGTCTAAACGAATACGCTATATAAAAACTTTGACAGTTACTAACCATTTTTACAGAACCATTCACTCACCAATAAACCCTTCTTTCCACCAAGCAGTCCGATTCTCATTGTGAGTCATCTCTACACACACACAATACAATGAAGAAAAGAAGACAAGAAATACTAAGCTCTGAACCTCAGTAATCACAAATCATCTCTGTATCCAAGTACACTTAGAATATAGCTCAAACACAAATTAAATGAAATGGGATTCATATCAATGTAGCTAAACTAAATCTCACACTTAAATTTGCAACGTATCCACAACAATAACACATAGACATTACAATGAATACTTTTGACCTACAACCTGACAGGCAGTAACCAAATCTATTTGATAAAAAGAATGGTGGGTAGGTGTGATCAAACGCTTTTAAAAATTATTCATTGGTATTACATATACTGTTACCCTCCAAATGCATCTATTGATAGTTGTCAATCTGGGTCAACTGTCAATGAATTGCATGTACAATACTATTATATTTATATCATAGTTGCTGCAGTAATTGTTAATTTTCCTCTGGCATTGTATATTTCCCCTGCTGGGACTTGAACTATTTTCATGACAGGTGAGTGAAAATACAAGTGTGAGAGTGAAAATGTCACCCCCATATTGTACGACAAGTGTAAATAAATTGTTTAGGACATCTTTCCATGACAGTCTACAAACTGCTTCAAAGCCTTGTCATTTAGAGGTAACTTGGCCATACTTCTAAAAATGCAGGTGTCCGTAATTACACATGGGTGCCCGTTGAAGTGTTTAATATGAGAAAATAATGGAATGCTAATGTGATGCTGAAATACACAAGGAAAATACACCATGCATAATAAAAATATTGATATACACCTCCCTCCTTAATTAAATTATGTTTGCTGGGATCTCTCACCATCACTGTGCATAATGCCACAAGTAAGTGTAAAGTTATCCTCAGTGTTCATTGTTCACCTTCTTCATACGTGTTTGCAGTATATAAACAACAACAACATTTGCTGCCAAACACTTTACTACCACTGCTGAAATTGTCACAGAATGAAGATAAAACTTCTTCAGTTCTTACTGAATGAATGAATGGAGTAGTGATGAAGTATTATAACACAGTATCATGCATATGCTAGTCAAGCAGTCAACACTAACAAGGTCTGCTGGGCCAGTTTTGAAAAGACAGAGTCTAACATATTGTATCTTAGTTGCCAACTTCACACAACGAGAAAAAAAAGTAGGATAAATTACACCCACTAACAAATTAAACATAAATCTTTGGACCAGTGAAACGAATATTTTAACTTTTAGCAATCTCTGAAGAAAGAACCACGTCCAAAACCGACAGTAATATATATTCTAGCTACGCAGTGGAAATTGTATTGCTATTACCCTGACATGAATAACTGAGCTTATGGTAAAGAATAAAAAACCGGGAAAATTATCGGGAGAAAATCTAAAGAATTCTATAAACCAGGAGAAACTGGGAGAATTCCATATACCAGGAATTGCTGAGAAAGCCAAAAACCAGGCTAACCGGATGGTTGGTAACTGTGATATATGGTAAAGGGTTAGTAATATGATAAGAAATCCTGACAGCAGTGTGGTAATAGTACATCATTTACGAACGTCCAGAAAAAAATTGCTAAATATCTAGTTGTGTCTGAGTGGTACAAATTATTAGCGACCTATTACATTAAAAAAAACCTTAACTGTACCCCACCCAAAACACGAACTCGTACACAACACAAAGTTTGTGAATCTATTTTCTTTCTATTGTCTATTTCACCACTCCACTTTAACCTCTGTGTGTGTGTGTGTGTGTATGTGTGTGTGAATCCACAGGCCTTAGTAAGTAATTACTGATGACTGCATTAACAAAAAAACAAACAGTTCATACCTTCTCACAGAAGCAATCCAACCCAATGCCAGCATTCATTACATCCACATCGTAGCAGCGCCAATGGAGTCAGTCTTTCACTGAAGGTATAGTTATATAGGTGGTAAGGTTAGAAATAGTGAAAGCTGAAGCAGAGCAAACAGGGCGTGTACTTCCGACCAAGCCCTAAAGGACGTCCTCAAAATCACTAATATTGAATTCTTACAGACCACTTCCAGTTCTTGAAATCCCGTCTCCGTGACGTCACCGTCTGGCACATATAACCTAAAAATTCCGGTGGCTAGCAGTCTGTCTCGCTTTTCTGTAGCGTATCGCCCCGAAGTTGAGTGAGCTCCTAGTGTAACGGCTGGGCCTGACATCTTGTCTGTAGTTCCGTCTGAGAAGAGCTGAAAGAGTTTATCGGCAAAAATTACCAGTCACTTTACGGTAGAAAGAGTGATTCTACCTCTAATTACCATCCAGTGGTATTGGAATCATCACCTTTTCTGGCACTTATTCTAAATCCTTCTTTGTATTTATATCCAGTTTACCGGCCAGCAGGTATGTGTGCTAGTTTCATTCCTGGTCTGCCAGCAAAGCAGGCCATGTTTATCATTATCAACACCTGTGCATGGAGTAGTTAGTAGTGTTACCATGATGTGCTGAGTTAGTTGGGGTGGGCAGGTCGCTTGAAGTGGATCAGTGCAGGCCACCCATCTGCCACATAGTAGCTCAAATGGTCTCAGATTGTTGTGCCACAGCTTAGCCTTGTTACCAAGGTGCTCTGGCGTAGAAGGGTGACATATGGCACGAATCCTTGACAAAGGCGACAATTGGTGTAAATAATGCCTCGGTAAGTGTTGACCATGGGTGCTAATAAGTAGCCATTTAAATTATCAAGTCTGCCAAGTGCATCACTAATTACACAATTATATTAATTTTTTTCTTGAGGGCTCGTTGTGAGGTGGGTTATGTCTGTCAGACTGTGAATGTTTAGACCTCTGCTAAGGCCACTAAATGTTACTAATTACATGCGCTTTTCAAACTTTTTTCTTTCTCGTATGCAGAAGTCAGTGATTACTGAAGAGCCTGTTGCTTGCTAATTCCAGTGGCTTCTAATTGTCTCCTTCTGTCTAATTTGAACATGGCACTGCCACTGATGGGTCCTGATTATTCCGGCATGTCCCACATGGGACATCTAGGAGCCATGGGGACTCACATGACCATGCCTCCGGGCATGAACTCTGGTACGCCTGTACAGACGTCCATGGGTGCCACTGTCAACAGCACCTCCATAGACACTTGCAATAGCATAGTGCACTCACTCATGTGCCACAGACAGGGGGGAGAGAGTGAGCAGTTTGCCAAGAGGGCTATTGAGTCTCTTGTGAAGAAACTTAAAGACAAGCGTGATGAGCTGGATAGTTTGGTGAGCGCCATCACCACCAGTGGAGCCAGACCCTCAAAATGTGTCACAATTCAGAGGACCCTGGATGGCCGGCTACAGGTCAGTGAAGTGGAAGGTGTCCAGTAGGCAGATATGTGAGATTGTGTGGAGAAAGAGAGAGAGATCATGCTGTAGATAGAAGGGAGTTGTTGTAGAATTGAGTCTGGGTTGCTTGGTGAAGAGGTAGGGGGTGTTGCTGTTGGGTTACCACATTTTAATTATTGGGCAGATTGTAATCTGAAAATATAGTCAATTGCTGGTGCTATAACCATGCTTACTGACACTCACACATTTATACTATAAATATATAATACAGTCATTGAACCTGCAGCTAAAATTGAATGGTCAGAGGGGTTGGGTTGAAGGAGCCTGTATGTACTAGCAGTTTGTGGGTGGTTTGTGTAGCCTCCCTACCTCTCACCTCCTCCTGTTATCTTAGAGATCAGCGCTGAGGGAGGTAGCTTTGTACTTCTCTCTGGGGGTGTTGGAGTGTAGCAGGTGGTTTGGTGTGAAGTTGTTATATATTATTAATAGTATTTTTATTTGTGAGCAGGTGGTGGTTGGAGGGTGGGGAGGTGGCATAGGAATTTTTGCGTAATTCCAGAGTATTGTATACTTTCAAAGAATATATCATTATGCAAATTGTTATGACTGATCAAATACTGGAAATTAATGATATTTACTGTTCACAGTACATTATTTATCTCTAGAATCAATGTTAGCTGGTCGACATTCTAGATGATACTAAGATCATGATAAAGCATGCACAGTGTGTGAATGACCAGTGAATAGGACCTATTTCTATTGTATCAACCTGGAATGAAGGTTTGCTACTAGCATTATGATATTGCTGATTGCTGGTGGCAAGGCAGTAACTTTATTACTGCAGAGCAGTGATGTAAACACTCAAACAAGGCATTAACTTATTTATCACAATCGTCTAGTTGAAATTAGCTGAGTCGACTTATTTTAAATGGAAAGGAACTTGATGTCTCATTTTTTTCTGAAGGATGGTTTTTGCTTGCTTTTTTTCTTTTTCTTTTAGAGCACATACACAAAAGTGCTGAGGGTTTTGTGCGGATGCTGATCTTTGTTTTCCCAGCAAACCCTTCATCTGTGTTGTCTGTCTGCATAACCTATGGCATTCTGTTGTGCTGTATGACTCTAGCATGGAAGATGGTCGGTATGTGTGTGCATGCACAAATGTGTGTGTATGTGTGTGTTCTGGCTCAACCTCACAATAGCCTAGACTGTTTCTGTTTTTTCCTTTTGGCAAAGCTCCCAGTGGCTCCATGTGCCTCTCCTTGACCTCTAGACTTGCTCTGAGGGTACCCATATATAGGTTATTGGGAGCTTGTATTGTTTGTTTGTTTGTTTCTGCATGGCCTCTTTGCACCCACCCTGTGCCCACATCTAGTCACTACTGGCCAAGGCCCTGGAGCCAGACAGCACAGCGCAGGTCTGGCTTCAGAGAAGGGGGTGATATCTTCGACTGCCAATTGAGAAGTCAACAGGTTGATTTTTTTATTTTTATTATTCTTCTTTTGAAACTTTGCCCATTGTTTTGGCTGGCACACTAGGATTAAATGAGTATGAATTAATATGGGTACTCAGGGTAACTTGGCAATTTAATTAGTGGTTGTTGTTGTAAATGTTCCAGTTCTCTTTTGAAAGTGATTAGATATTGAGCTTTATCTTATTTTGCCATCCGTATTTAACAAGTCTAGGCTGTGGAGTGTTACAGTGTTCTTATACTGGCATGGCAGAAATTGTAATGCTGTCTCTGGCCTTCTTCAAGTGCCCCTCCACTGTTAGGTATACTTAGTAATTGTGGGGTGGTCACTTGCAGCAGGTGACCATTGCCTCAGGGTACCTAGTCTTGCCCCTTGTAATGTACACTCATCTTTAGTTTAGATTAGGCTGTCCGTGTAATTGGATCTGCTGTGTTAATTTATGATGTTGAAATCTTCCGTATTTTATGTGTGAAAATGATAATGGCTCAAGTTCATTCCTGTTGAGTTTTAGGTGTGCATGCAGTAATTCTAATGATTTTTAAAAAAGTGTATATTGGGTGGGGGAGGTGTTGCTAGTTGAAGTTTTGAACAGCACCTGTGGTTGGTATGTATGGTCCTTAGGGGCTGCAGTTTAGCTACCACCATATTAGGGCAGGGCTTACTTCAGCAGAAAGAAAGGGATTGTGGTATTTAACTTTGTTTAGAGCTGGCAGCAGCAGCTGTCTGGTGATGTCCAGTTACACACTGTGTCTGTCTGGCTGCATGGATAGACAAGGCTATGTGCTGAGCTAGCACCAATAGGGCTGATGTGCTCCCAGATTTATTGCAGTTTATGGGTGTGGTTACAGGTTGCTGGACGCAAGGGATTTCCTCATGTGATCTACGCTCGCATATGGCGCTGGCCCGACCTCCACAAGAACGAGCTGCGACATGCCAAATTCTGCCAGTATGCATTTGACCTGAAGTGTGACAGTGTCTGTGTGAACCCTTACCATTACGAGAGAGTTGTGTCTCAAGGTGAGTGTCATGGGGAAAATGTTGTATGAATGCTGGAACCTTTAGTTTTAGCTTGTGTGAAGAAAGGGCTACTGATGGTGGAATATAAGGAGTTTGCTATAGAGTATATGGGTAGGTAATTTTTTTTTTTTGTAGATTATGCAACTTCTCCGGTTTATTAAGAAATGTATGTGGTGTGGATTGATAGTGGAGTTTAAGGAGTTTGCTCTGTGAGAATATTGTTAATTCAGTTTGTTTTTATCAGCTATTGCTAATATACTGAATTCAATTGATAAAGCTTGAGAAGGCTATTTTCTGTATCTTGCTCTAGTAAGAAATGTATAGTGTATGGATTTATTAGACTCCTGTTGATAGAGAGGAAAAAACCCAGCAACAACTGTAACTGTATTGCTACATTTTCATGAGGTACTTATGTTTAGCTCAAGCATCACTATTTGATGAAGGGGTCAGTGTGAATTGGAACTACAGCTGTGGAAAGGGTATGTAACACCGGAGTGAAAACAAATTTCTAAGGGGGAAGGTCAAGTACCCAGTTGCCTGGCAACTGTGATAGACCCAGACAATCCATGAGGAGATAGGACTATTGAGTTACTGTGTGGCATGGCGTATGCCTCTTCACTTGGGCCCACTCTCCCCAGATGTGAACGAAGCTTCTGGGTGGTACATCTGATCAAGGTGTGGCTGGCGAGACGTAGTCTCTCGCTGCTCTACGATGCTCCCTATCTTCAGTTGAGTCTATTCATTCTAGGAAGGGTTGGGTGGGCATCACATAATGAGCAGTCTTTTAAAACCAAAGAAGTGGCTGATCTGCCTCGCTGAACTCCATATTGTGTCGTTAGTCTGGTCTGAGTGGAGGTTATGTCATTCTTTTCAATATAATTGTGTGATTGGCACTTGTGTGTGGGTGGAATTGGAATTATAACGTATCAATGTAGCAATTTGTGACTGACACTTGTTGTGACAAGTTATTACACTGACTAGTAGCATTTGGCTTTGTTTAAAGTGGCACAAATTATTCGTGCGAGCTCACGGCAAGCGTGTGGGACCAGTGCAGCGGCTGTTAGGGTATTACTTAATGTTTGGGCTGTGATTTACATAGCTGATGAAAGGTTGCCAACATATCCTGCAAGGCTTCTTGCCTCAAGGCATCAGAAATGACCGAAACTTAATGAAGGCATGTCTGGTCTGCACCGGAACGATGCAACAAGGAAGATTCATCAAGTGTTTGTTAAGTTTTTTTGTTCCAAATATTCCAGAAGTTAAATAGTTTTTGCATTGTACTTGATGGAGCTTGAATTATTTCACTACTGTTAATTGCGCAATTTGCTCAACTCGCTTACAAACACTATTTCCACGGTGACAAATTCTCAAGTTTAAACCCTTTTGTAGTTCCTTATGAACCTTAGCTTGGTTAAGAATTATTCTGCTAGTTTTGGTGAAGCAACATCTTGTTTGACAAGACCTTTAGGAACACAAATGTTTTCATTTACTGAACGAACAACTAAGTACTGATGAATGGTTGTTGTGCCCACACAAATCTAAGAAATAATGCCAGCTAATTGTGGGATCAAGAAGGTATCGGAAGTATAGGCAGAGCTCTTGGAACATGTATTGAGCCGGTTGTCTAGGTTTGTGTACTGTGTGAGACTACGGGGAAATACTTCTTAGAATACACTACCAACATCCTTGGAGGGCAAACCATTACAATGTAGTGTTGCACAAATGAAGGAAAATAAAATAATGATAACTAAATAATAAAAGTAAAGGAATAAGGTTTCTGGTAGCCACTAGGTGGTTCTCCCTCTATACATTGATGTGTATTAGCCAGGCTGCTGGTGACCAGACTAACCTTTTGATGAGGTTGGACAGTCTGCTGAAAGTTAGGAAACTAGAAAGACTATTGATTTCTATCAAGAATCCCCAACTTGGGGGAGGACATGAAGAGACAGTGGTTGATGCTTGTACAGCTCAAAGTGATATTCAGTGCTCTAGCTGCTCCCACAATAGCATGCGGTACTATAGCTTCATGACACTGTACTATAGCTTCATGACACTGTGCTATTATTCGTCAGGTATTTGGAAGTGTTTGCATCCAGCTGGCTGACCTGACAGTGCTATAAGATTTTCAATATTGGCCAACAGGGAGAGAGAGTAAAGATATTGGGAATAAGATAGTATGTAGCTATACAGACCACGACAACGTAGCAACAAGGCAGACAGGGAAGTGGTAGGAACATATGTGTAGATTACCGGCAGAGGTGAGAGTACTACAAGTGTAAGGAGTAGGATATTATTAGGTTTGGAGAAGACTTTCCAATACTGCATATTTTTGGCAGGAAGGCATAATTGCCAAGTGTGCAAAACACAATTCCTTCAGGATATAGTGACCATGAATTTTTTTTTTTTTTTTTGTAATTTGTTTATATTGTTTGTCTGTGGATTGAGTGATTTAGCTCTAACTGGATTGTTGTAATTTGTCAAGTTGTGGTGCGTTGCCTGGGTCATAATAGACTGATGGCGAGCAAGGCAGACATCTTTGGCGGGTGGTATTCAGACAGACAAGAATGTAGCCAGAACCCAGTAGCGTTGCTTGGCTGGATATTTCATCTCATGTAATATCCCTAACATTCAAATCATCCCAGACTGGACTAATATGGATAAGCACTGTAAACCACTGGTGGTCCAAGGATCTGGTGAGGCAGGCCAGGAGAGGAGTTCATAGTTAAGTGCCAAATCTTTCCCATTTGATGTGTGTTTATGTGTGTTGGTTAAAGGAAGTAACAGTTGATGTATGCGGTGAGAGGCTGTATGGTGGCACAGTGAAGTTAAGTTGATAGATCAAACTAATATTTCTTTATTGGTGCACTTGTCATCCTGGCACTTGTTGATTCGGGCTGTTGATGAAGACATATATGGGTTGACACTTTCTTATACATGGGGTGCTAGCTAGCTTAACTTGTTCCATATTGTTGGACTAAATGTCTACGATCCCATGAAAAGGTACTTCACCTCAATGGCTGTCTGTCTTGGATTGCTGGATTTAGACTGTGTGGGCGTAGGGATGGAGGAGGGAGAGAAAGAGAGGGAGAACTGAAGAATGTAGCTGGTTGAGATGGTTTAGACTAGACAGTGTAAGATGCCAGGGCTGGGTGGGGTTATAGGGTGCCAGTAACCACTGACCACACTTCCTGTGACAAACCACAATACCTTGGAAACTCTATCTGATGTGGTACTAAATGGTTGAATCCACTAATTCACTTCTTATTCCTGAATTACATTTAGTGATCTAACTGTGAATGATGTGTCAGAGTGGCAGTGATTTAGCAAGCAACTGGAGGTCTGTGCCAGGCACTGTTAATTAATTAATGTAATTAACTATTTCAACACTCAAACACGAAGGTGGTTGATTTAGAACATGCCTTTTGCTGTGCCATGTTGTTAAATTCCAAGTACTTGTTGGTGCACAGCCACTAGGGCATGTTGCTTGCCGTCTGGGATGGGTGCTTGTAAGTTATGTTGAAATAAATGTAAGGGAAAGTCAAGTATTAGCAGAATTAAACTTATTTTCTGAGTCCTGAGCATATGTAAGATGTTTCATCTATAAACTTAGAAATTTGTATTATAATATATAATAAAAATATTCGCTGAAATAAACCAATTTCATCATAAAACCACTGTCAGTCCACCTCAGTCATGAAATAAAATGTCTTTTTTTCTTCAAAATCTGCTGTAAGACAGACAGACAGACAGTGTATAGTCATCTTTATATGCTTACCATGACTAATAAGAATATCCTTTTTAATGAAGTCACCAGTGTACATGTATAAGCACATACCATGGTGTGTGTGTGCTGATGGATGAATTATCTTTGTGTTGACTGGATGCCCACCTACTCTCTTAGGCACACATGCACACACTCACATACACTGAATGTGGAATTGTTCCAGACAGGACACTCAGCCGTACCCTAAATACTAAACAAGTTCCTGGGCAACTGGTGCCTGCCCAGTGGGGAAGGCTTCTGTTGGTGTGTCTGTCTTTGTGTGCATTGAGTTTGTTTGTTTAAGTAGCCCAGCCTAGAGTAGCTCATCTTTCATAACACTTCTCTATCTCTTTGTCTGTATGCTTGTAGGGCCCAGTGCCACAGATATGGTTGGCAGTAACAATGTGGTGCATCATGTCAGTAAGTTCATCCAATGCATGGAGCACATCGCTTGTTAGCTCTAATTAATGATGGTTGTTCTTACCATCTGTTCTATAGTTCAAGTATGTAAACTTGGCTTGTTTTTATTTACATATTTGTGGGTCTTATATTATGACAACATTTACTTTTTCATCCTCTCTCGTGGTGTAGTCTTAGTCTACATGTATCTTGTGCTGAATTCAATGTGTGTGTGTGTGTTCATGTGTAGCTCATGGTTCTGGAGGTACTATGCTCATGGATGGTAGTCAGGAAGGGAATTCTGGAGTGGATGGCCTCCCTGATATCAGTGGTGAGAGTTTGAGATGTGTGTTTGATTGTGTATTGCATGTAAGTGCATGTATTATACGTGTGTGCATGTGTTTAATCCCCAGTGAGCATGTGCGAGCAGATCTAGAAGAGAACAGTGTTTATAGAGCTTCACGTGGTTGGCGGCCCTTAAAATAGTACCGTGAATGGGATAAAATAATTTGGTTTTTTTCTTGTATGCTGTGAGTGTAAGTTTGATCAGGAGGAGTAATAGGAGAGAGCAAACTTTACCGCTAAGTTTGTTTGTTTTTCACAATTATCCACTGTCAACTCACAATAGTACAAGACTACACTCCTGCCATATTATCTGCATCAGCCTTTTTTATTTAATTTAATTAATTAATTTATTTATTTTATTTTTTTACGGTCTCAATGAAGCTATAAAGCACCAAGGTTAGCACTTCCAGTGCTTTAATTCTTGTAGCACTTTATTTTAGTGATCCATAGAAACAAAGCAACATAGAAATATATCCAAGCAGATTAACTTCATATCTTGGGATGTGTATGTTTGTGTGTGTGTTTGTAGAGCCTCCTAGTGTTGCCAGTACAATGGACAGTGGTCACTATGGCAATATGTCTAGTGTAAATAGCCAGGGGGACTATATGGACACCAGCCAAGCACAGCAGCAGGGAGCCATGGGACCACCCATAACAGGTGGGTGTGGTTACAGCTGCCCGAGTATGTTATGATTTAGTTAGTCTTCAAATCTGACCACAGATACAACATCGTTGTTATATTTGAGTATTGAAAGTTGTAACAAATTTATTTTGAAATTAATGTTGATGCTTTTGCCTTATCTCAAAATAAATGTCTTAATTTTTAGGCATGGCCCCACCCGCTCAGCAATCACTATGGCAACAGCAGCAGTGTGGCACACCTCCTAATTCAATGACATCCTATATGAACAATCTTTCATCCATGCCTCCTCCACCCCCTCATGCCCAGCATCACATGATGCTCATGGACCAGCACAATTCTTATGGTATGTTCAGAAGTGATTCGTTTTATCCTGGTGCACGAGGGGAACTGATGGGCGGGGCTAGAGGTGGCAGAGTACTATAAAGGGGAGGAGAGAGGAGGAAGCATGAAAGATCAGCATTATCGTTAAATTAAAGAATGGTATCTGAAGTGATTTGTGTAGCAGTTCGTGTTGCGGTTCTTCTTAAAACATTAACGTGGCATCGAGACTAAATAGAGTATAAGTATAATCTTACGTTTCATAGTAAATCTCACAGTGTGTTGATATTCCAGACTTTCCAAGTAATTATTAGAAAAAGTGGATATGTTTCAATATCCTTCAGTGTACTCAGAATTTGTATGTTACGTGCACTTTAGTAACACTGACTGTTTGAAGTATTACTAGGAAGTCTGAGTTGTGTGTTGAATACAAATGTATTATTGTTTTGTCTACCTTCACCTCTAGAGTGTCTGGCTTTTGTAACTATGTCCTAGTTATTTGCATGCATGCATATGTGTGGGTATAGGTTATGTGCAGTATGGCCAGATGCCTGCATCAGTAGCTCCTACTGCCCTACCACCTCCTTCTAGATCTGCTCATGATATTCCTCCTCTTCCGAAACTACCAAGTAAGTTTCGTGTGTGTGTGCATGCATGTGTATGTAAGTGTGCAAGTATTACATGTCAGTGACTTGTATGCTTGATGAAACTACTCCTAGATATACCAAGTCATAAGGCATGTGTGTGTGTGTTTGTTTATGGGTCATGTTGTGATTATACAGGGATGTAAGGCTGACTTAATTGACGGGTAAATTATTATATTTTGGGGTTATGTGAGGTGATGAGCAACGTTATGTTTGGCTCAGTTTTCCTGTGAGTTGACTGCCTCATGTTGATTTGGCAACTCATGTCTCTATAGCTTTTGTGGCTGAAGCAACTGTTGACCCTTTCCCTCCTTTCTCTGTACAGCTCCAGACTTCTGGTGTGTGGTGGCCTACTTTGAGATGGACACTCAGGTAGGTGAGCGCTTCAAAGTTCCATCCAGCCTGCACAATGTGACTGTGGATGGCTACGTGGATCCCAGTGGCGGGGACAGGTTTTGCCTTGGGCGCCTCTCCAATGTACACCGCACAGATGCCAGTGACAAGGCCAGACTTCACATCGGCAAAGGTTGGGGAAGAGGCAAATTTAGGTTTTCTTTTTCTAAATAAAATGTTGCATACTGCAGCACCTTCGTTAGATAGCCAGTATTGTAACTGTACCTGAATTAGTTATTATAAGTTTTGTCCAACCATTATGTTAATTGGCTCAGTAAGTCAAAGGAGTCTGTATAGAAACAGTGGACTAAGCAGTAGAAGACTTCACAATGATTACAATTTTATGACTATTTCTTATCCAGGTGTCATCTTGGAGGAGAAGGACAATGGAGATGTGTGGATAAAGTGCATGAGTGAGCATGCAGTGTTTGTTCAGAGCTACTACTTGGATGCTCAGGCCGGCAGAGATCCTGGAGATGCTGTGCATAAGATCTACCCCAAGGCTTTCATCAAGGTGTTTGACCTGAGCCAATGTTACGAAGAAATGCAGAAGCAAGCGGCTGATGCTTGCGCCAATGTCGCCACACAAACAGCTGCAGTCAGAGGTAAGATTACGCTGCTGACACCTTTAGTAAAACCACTTAATATTTATGGATATAAAATCTCTTTTGCAGGCAATCTAGGAGGCAGTAATATTCGCATTGATCCGAACATGGCTAAAGGCATTGGAGTGGATGATTTGCGTCGCCTGTGCATTCTCAGACTGAGCTTTGTGAAAGGTTGGGGTCCAGACTATCGCAGGCAGAGCATCAAGGAGACTCCATGCTGGATTGAGATTACTCTTCATAGAGCTCTGCAGCTCCTGGACAATGTGCTGCACAACCTGCCTTCTCAGCAGCAGATCCAGGAGAACATAGCAGGTGAGACAGGTGAGCTTCTGGGGTTTAACTAAGGGAGTGGGTGGGATGCTGTAAATTCAATGCTATCTTGTGTTGATCATTCATGATGTTTGTTAAATACAATGCCAAAGTTCTCCTGCTTATGTAATTAATTTTCACTTATTATTATAATTTTTTTTTTTGTGTGTGTGTGTGTGTTTCCAGCCCCTCCTCCCCAGAATCCACCAGTTCCTGCAGCTCCCCAGATAACAATGGGACATCATCCACACTTCCCACTATAATAATAGCAGTCAATACCATTAGCAGCACCTGACACACTACCTTTATCCACAAGATGGCAAAGTATCAAGCAAACAGGAACAACCAAACTGGAAAAAAAAAAAACTTTTTTTTTTTTTAAAAATTACTGCACTTTGCAGGCGAAGGTTTTTTCAGTAGCATATTCATACACATCAATGATTGATCTACTTTTTTTTTTACCATAATCCAATTTATTTCACATGTACATTAGTGTAAGTTGTTGTTTCTAGTTAATCTGTCTCACACTCACAACTTTCTTTCTAAGCTGTACCATTCACATTCTAAACACTTGGTATATACAACTTTCAGTGGATACTTCAAAAAATGTTTTTGATTTTTTTTTTTATAATCACTTTGTATGATCACTGTAAACTTGCTTGTGCCATTTTTTAAAATGAATGATGTAACAACAAAAAAAGACATTTGGTGGCAGAAATATAAAATAAAACGTACAGACTATTAATTGCAGCAACACAAACATCTCGACATTCACAATATTAACGATTCGTTCCATTTATCATAATGACGATTCGTTCCATCTTAGGGGTGTGCGATTCGTAGCAGAGTCGTTCGTTGCTTTGTTATTGTTATTCTGGAGTTGATATTCAATGTCTGTAGTTTCTGGAAGGAGACTGCTTACTGCAATTTCAAGTGAGTTGTTAGGCCTAGTAAATTGATTATATTATCTGCAAGTCGTCGTTTTCTACATCAGAAGTTGAAATGGGTAGAATGTTTGAAAGTTTTAACCAGAGCAATTGGTAATATCTAATGCTTGTTTCACTGAGCTAGTGCCAGTTATTTTATCATCCATTTATCACAATTGATGTCATCACATCATTGTAATTTTACGAGTCGTGCCATGACAAAGTTTCATCTTAGGGTTGAGGGTGAGTAGGCGGAGCATGAGTGGGGGACCAGCAGATCAGTACCAGTATGAGACCCTGGCAGTAAGCCAACCTTCACCTTATATTACCAAGGTGATGATGAATAGACCTCAGAAGAGCAACGCTATGAACACTGCATTCTGGAAGTAAGTTGTCTTGTTCAAGTCTAGCAGTACACAACTCTACAAGCATGCTCTGTTGACCTTTACACCAAGTAGGTATAGCTTACTCTTGATGAGCAATTCTAGCCTACAAGGCAGGGGGCGTGTGTGTAGCTATAGCCTGTGATAGTAGTGAACTAGTACAAGGCAGGGGGCGTGTGTGTAGCTATAGCCTGTGATAGTAGTGAACTAGTACAAGGCAGGGGGCGTGTGTGTAGCTATAGCTTGTGATAGTAGTGAACTAGTACAAGGCAGGGGGCGTGTGTGTAGCTATAGCCTGTGATAGTAGTGAGCTAGTACAAAAATCTAATAATGGCATATTTACTTTCATCCAAAGTCGCCTACCTGAGAATGTTGTAGCAACCACTCTTACATTCTAACTACAATGAATGATATAAACAACTTGTTGTTGTTGTTGTTGTTTTTGCTGAGTTTTAGGTATAAAGTGTCCTACATTTGGCTTAAGAAATCCATACATTTCTCTAGTGATTAGCTCAAATGCTTCAATCTTTCGTATTTGTAGAGAAATAGAGGATTGTTTCAAGAAGTTGGATTCTGATCCTGATTGTCGTGTGGTCATGGTAACAGGAGCAGGCAAAAACTTCACAGCTGGTAAAGTGTGTCTGCATGTATGCTGTATACTACCCATCTGCAGCCCATAGAGGATTCCATGTTATTGAAATAGGGCAGTGTTTGGTGTTAGTCATTTCTTTGCTATGCTTTCAGACAATAGGTTTTGAGGTAGAATGTGAATCAGTGAGGCTATGTGTTCAGACATGCAACTCAACAGAGAGAGGGAGAAAGAGAGTGAGAGAGAGAGAGAGAGAGAAAGAGAGTATTTTTGTCAAGTGTATGTATATATTTGAAGAGAGAGCATACAGTTGAGTGCCATGGAAACAACAATTCAATGTTCATAACATTTTCCTGATTATGTTCAATTTTAAGAGCAAGTTAATATTTATTAAATGGTTTAGGCAGTACAAAAACTAATATAACAACAAAAAAAAGATAAAAAAGTAAACCTTCCTACATCCTTTGTTTTTCACCTTACCAGGTCTGGATCTGATGGACTTTGCCCCCAAGCTAATGAGTATTAGTAGTAGCAATGAGGATGCCAGTCGGAAATTCATGGCATTACGCAGAATAATTGGTTCAACACAAGCCTCCTTTACAGCCATAGAAAAGGTAAATATCGTGAATATCATGAGTTATTTCATGGTCATGTACCTAAAGGTATCATTATGAAGGTATCTAGGGTGGAATAAATATAGATTAATCATTGAATACACAGAGTATAATGAGTCTGTTGGCTAGCATTTACACGAGTGCAGCAGGCAGAGTGTAAATGCCACCGACAGACAAGTGATATTCCCGAGGTATCCAATGATTAACATACTGGTCATGCGCGAATGGCATAGAAACCAAGAGGCTAATGTAATGGATGCTGCCAAGAAGTCTTTTTTTTTTATTCATTGAAAGTCATTGAAAATATTTTCTCTAATATTCAAGGTGGAGTAGAAAGGGAATATTAAAGGCAAGAATTACCGCCATCTTGTTGCATTGAGAGCGAACAATCAGTCTTGACAAAGACGAGGAATTACAGAAGTTTTTAGAAGAGCAAAAAAATAAAAACAAAAAAACCCCTGTAATACTCAAAATAAAATATTACCCGACTTGAGAACGTGGTAGCTATCGTTCGTGCAAAGGGATAAATGAAAAGCGAAAAAATTAAGAATATTTCACCCAAGGAATTAGACAGACTTCTGCGGAGTGCAAGTGGTAGTCTGTACAAACCGAACACTTTCATAGCTATATAGTAATAATAAGTCTCTGCATTCATATGAAGCTATTTTATTTAACCAAATTAATGTAATTGACACAGAATGGTATTATAGAATTAGCAGATCCTCAGGGGACTCAATAAGCGTAAAAATGTAGCTTAGGGGGACGTAATAACCCAACGCAATAACTACGGACTTCCCCTTTACTTTCCAATTCAATACATTTTCCAAGTAAAGGCACTCAATAGGCCGATTCAGTACACAATAAGTAGTACTTATTACATGAGTCAGAGTGTGATATGGCTAATTTATTTTCACAGGCTAATTTATTTTCACAGCCAGAGGCCTAGTGAAAATAAAGCCTGAGAGTGAAATACCTAGCCATATCACTCAGCCAGAATGTAATAAATGGTTTATTCCATGCTAGATATCTTCACTGAAGTAGTTTGTTGGTAACTCTAGGTGTAAAGTTGGCTATAAAACTCTCTCTCTCACTCTAGGCCCTTTGGCACTCCGGGCTGGTGAAGGCTGATTGTTAGTCTGAGTGCCGCTGAAGGCAATATCAGCCTTCTCCCCAGGTGCCTTGGGGCGAGATGGCTAGGGCCTCATCTACCACTTGTAAGGCTCGTCTACATCCCCCAAGACAAGGGTCATGGCCCTTACCCCCAAGGCACTAAAGGTCGGTTTGTGTGGAGTTGTAAGAGCATCCATTGGATAAATATGATCACATATACATGCACATACATAATTTATTGTCTGGCTAACACACGTGACAGTTGCGTCACTGGTTGTGCCTGAGCTCACTGGAACAGTTGGCCTGCTTCTGCACCAGGTATTCCACTATCGAAGCCACCAGAGGCC